>ERZ1023288.27-NODE-27-length-65627-cov-51.918212_pt1 | contig 65627 bp, 69 predicted proteins | sample MGYA00380468_ERZ1023288 | MGnify/ENA primary metagenome ERZ1023288 (study PRJEB33173, sample SAMEA4830366) | metagenome | study: EMG produced TPA metagenomics assembly of the PRJEB25223 data set... | reverse complement strand
GGAGGAGAATATGAAAAAATCTAAGGGAATATTATTGTTTAGTTTTGTGATTTGTTTTTGCGGAATCATTGCAGCTTTTACTTTGGATAAACAACCTAAAGCAATGAAAGAAATTAACGATGAGAAAATCCTCCGAAAATATATTAACATTCTTTCCTGCGTTCCAGAACAGCAGATAGATAAAGAAGTTATATTTGCCGAAGCTATGAAGCAGTATTGGCAGTATAAGATGGACAAACTTTGGGATGAAGATAAAAATCTAAATAATATTCATAACTTCCCCTATAGAGTGAAAATAGTTGAAGATCATTGCGGATTGAAATTCAACTGGAGGGGTAAACCGTCAAAAATGACTAAAGAAACTTGCTATCCATGGGTAGTGTCTTACAAAGATTTGGATGAACTTTTTCAAGCTCTTCTAAGTCATAAATTTGAATTTCACGGAAATCATAGAGAATATGTTGAAAGTGCATTTCGTCAAAGAATGTATTCTCTTAATGCTAAACCATATAATCCGAAAACCGATGCCAATATTTACTTAGGGGAGCAAAATTTTTCAATCATCAAAAGAGATGGTGCAACTTATACAGATTTTTATCCAGCGGATTGTTGTAGTTTATTATCTTATCAAGAAATAGCAGAAAAAGATGAGAATTATAAAGGAGGAGATTATTTTCTACATTTTATATTTCCTTCCTTACCTAGGGAAGTTTTAACTCAGATTTATTTTTTAGAAATTCGAGCATATACTATAGATGATGTTCAGTATGATGCTGCGTATGAAGGTCTGGGGGCTAATCTTCGTTCAGATTACAATGAAGAGGGGGAGAAGAATAGATTTTTTGAGAGTAAAGAAAAATATAGCTATTCCTACTATCCTGTTTCTCTTTGTGGTAAGGGTATTTTTTCACGATTTTTATTGTAATAGAATGTTGGACAGATTTTGATGTCTCGCATCTGCGATAAGCTCTTGGGTATCCTGTCTTTTGTGAAAGCTATAGTCGGAGAAGTGAAAAAGTAGTACAAGGCGGCGAGCTGCAGGCAGTACAGAGCGTAGAGTGAGGCGAACCAAATCCGTAATACTTTTTCAATTCTTTGACTATATTGCTGTAGAGATTTTAAGGATTATCCAGTTTAATCAGGCTGAAAGCCGGTGTTTCATAAGGGTGGCTGGCGTGCAGGGCGGCGATGACCGCTTCTTTGCATGCTTCGGTCAAGACCATTTCCACGCGCCATTCGGGCAGGCGGCAGAGTTCGCCGTTTTCGCCGATATGCGGATGGCTGCCCGAGAGCGGCAGGAATTGTCCTTCGCCGCGCACTTGCCATGCGCAATGGGCGTAGTTACCGATTGTGCCGGCACCAGCGGCGAATAGGGCGTTTTTGACGCTTTCCAGTGCGTCCTCGGGAATGTAAGTGATAAGTTGATACATAAGAATTTGAGGTTTAGAGCGGGGTTTTTTGCCGACCTTGGACGTCGAAATTATCTGCTGCCAGCCAGCGCTGAAAGCGGGCTTTGTTTGCCGCCCATTCGCTGTCGAGCATGGAGAACCAAGCGGTGTCGCGGTTGCGTCCGTGATAGACAAGATCTTGGCGGAAGATGCCTTCAAATTGAAAGCCTAAGCGCAAGGCGGCGCGGCGCGAAGGGTCATTGAGGCTGTCGCATTTCCATTCGTAGCGGCGGTAGCGCAGTTGTTCAAAGACGTATTGGGCGAGAAGAAATTGCGCTTCGCCGGCGATGCGCGAACGTTTCAGGGCTTCGCCGTAAATCACGACGCCGACTTCGACACTGCGGTTGGCGCGGTCGATGCGCATGAGTAAGAATGTGCCTAATGCTTTGCCGTCGGCTTGTTCGATGATGGCGAAGTGATAGGGGTCTTGCGATTGCATCATTTCTTGCATAAAGGCGGAAAAATCATTTTTATCGGCAAAAGGTCCGTATTTTGGGGGTAGATATGTCCAATTTTGCGCCGGCGTTTTATCGTTATAAACCGCCCATAAATCTTCTGTATGCGCTGTACCGATTTTTTCCAGACGGCAGTATTGTCCCTGCAAGAGTTGCACTTGCGGCAGTTCGCCTGCCTGAAAATCCCTCAGGCTGTGCCCGATTGCTTGTCCGTATGCGTTTGTCTGCATTTAATGTGCCTCGTCCCAGTTGCTGCCGATGCCGATGTCCACAATCAGCGGCACGGAGAGGGCATGGGCGTTTTCCATATGGCGGCGGATAATGTCGCTGTACTGCGGCGCCGCTTCTTGCCGCACTTCAAAGACCAGTTCGTCATGCACTTGCATAATCAGGCGGCAGTCGGGATTGTCGCCGAGTTCGCGGTCAATCGCCAGCATGGCGAGTTTGATGATGTCGGCGGCGCTGCCCTGCATGGGGGCGTTAATCGCAAGGCGTTCGGCGGCGTTGCGGCGCTGTTGGTTTTTGCTGTTGATGTCGGGAATGTAGAGGCGGCGCCCGAGGAGGGTTTCGGCATAGCCTTGTTGGCGGGCGGCGCTGCGGGCATTATCCATGTAGTCGCGGACTTTGGGATAGCGGGCGAAATAGGTGTCGATATAGCCGGCGGCTTCTTGGCGGCTGATGCCGAGTTGCCGCGCGAGTCCGAAAGCGCTCATGCCGTAAATCAGTCCGAAGTTGATGGCTTTGGCATTGCGACGGTGTTCGCGGTCGATGTGTTCGGGGTTGCCGCCAAAGATTTCGGCGGCGGTGGCGGCATGAATGTCTTTGCCTTCTTTAAAGGCTTGAATCAGTCCTTCGTCGCCCGAGAGATGCGCCATGATGCGCAGTTCAATCTGCGAGTAGTCCGCCGCCAAGAGATAGTAGCCCGATTCGGCGATAAAGGCTTGGCGGATACGCCGCCCTTCGACACTGCGCACGGGGATATTCTGCAAATTGGGGTCGGAGGAGGAGAGTCGTCCTGTGCTGGTAACGGCTTGATGGTAGCTGGTGTGAATCCGCCCTGTGTGTGCTTGAATGAGTTCGGGCAGTTTGTCGGTGTAGGTGGATTTGAGTTTGGCGAGGCTGCGGTGCTCCAAGATGATTTTTGGTAATGCGGCATGATGTTCTTGGGCGAGGATTTCCAGCGTGCTTTCATTGGTGCTGGGCTGACCTTTGGGCGTTTTTTCCACGACGGGCAAGCCCAAGCGTTCAAAGAGAATTTCCTGTAATTGCTTGGGCGAGCCGAGGTTGAATTCGCTGCCTGCCAAATCGTAGGCGCGGCTTTCTAAATCTTTGAGCTGTATCTCGATTTCCACGCTTTGCTGCACAAGCCGCTTGCTGTCGATTTTTACGCCGCGCGCTTCCATGCGGTATAAAACGGCGGACAGCGGCGCTTCAATTGTTTGATATAGGGCGGCAAGCGAATCGTTTTGCGCCAATTGGCGAGAAAAATGTTCGTATAAACGCAGGGTAATGTCGGCATCTTCGCAGGCATAATGAGCGGCGCGTTCGATGTCGATTTGGTCAAAAGTCAGCTGTTTTGCGCCTTTGCCGGCCAGCGTTTCAAAACTGGTGGTCTGATAATTCAGGTAATAATGCGCGAGGTCGTCCATATTATGCCGTGTGGCGGTGCTGTTGTGGCAATAGCTCATCAGCATGGTGTCGTCGATATTACCTGCCAATTCAATCCCTTTTTTGGCGAGAATATGGCGGTCGTATTTAATATGTTGTCCGATTTTGCCGACGGCGGGGTTTTCCAATAATGGCTTGAGCGCGGCAAGGCTTTCTTGATAGGGCAGGTTTTGCGTCAGTTGATGGCGCAGCGGCAAATAATAAGCTTCGCCTGCCTGATGCGCGAGGCTGATGCCGACCAATTGCGCCTGCATGTAATTCAAAGCGGTGGTTTCCGTGTCTAAGGCGAAGTGCGGAAGTCGGCTGAATTTGTCAATCAGCTTCTGTAAATCTGGCATATTATCAATAATTTGATAATTCTGCTCCGTCGCCTGCATAGGACTGGGGGCAGGGGATTGCTCTTTTATCGGATTGAGGTATTTCTGCTTAATCGCATTCAAATCAAATTGATTGCAGAGCTGCTCAATTTTGGTCGGATTGGGGCTGTACAAGGCAAGATCGGCAATGTCGGTGGCGATATTGACATCGCAATCAATTGTCGCCAAGCGATAAGACAGGCACAGTTGCTCAATTCCTTGGCGCAGATTGTCGCCGATTTTGCCGCCGATTTTGCTGGCATTGTGAATAATATTTTCCACGCTGCCGTATTCTTTCAGCCATTTGGCGGCGGTTTTCGGCCCGACCTTATCCACGCCGGGAATATTGTCCGCCGCATCGCCGACCAGCGCTAAAAAATCCACTACTTGATTGGCGTTCAGCGCATCGACTTTAAAACGCTGCGCGACATCGGCGGCGGTGGTCGCCTCGTTTTTCATCGTATCAATCAGGCTGATATCGGCATGGCTGAGCAATTGTGCCATATCCTTGTCGCCGGAAGAAATCAACACCTGATAATTCTGCGCCAAAGCGCGGGCGGCAAGCGTACCGATGACATCATCCGCCTCCACGCCGCTTTCCATAATCAGCGGAAAACCCAAAGCGCGGATCAATTCGTGCAAAGGCTCGATTTGCACCCGCAAATCATCGGGCATGGGCGGGCGGTTTGCCTTGTAAGCGGGGAACATCTCATGGCGGAAAGTCTTGCCCTTAGCATCGAAGACCACGGCAAAATACACCGGCTGATAATCCTCATAGAGCTTGGCAAGCATTTTAATCACGCCGTGCAAGGCGCCGGTCGGCTGTCCCTCGCGATTCGTTAAAGGCGGCAAACCGTGAAACGCGCGGAATAGATACGAAGAACCATCTACCAAAACAACCAAACGATTAGAATCCAACATGCCCTGCTCCGAAAAAACAAGGCGCTACTTTAGCATAAAGCAGCGCCGTTACGGCAACTATAGTCAAAGAATTGAAAAAGTATTACGACGTTGGCTCGCCTTGCCGTACGCTCTTGTACTGTCTGCGGCTCGCCGCCTTGTACTACTTTTTCACTTCTCCGACTATAAGTCAGAAAGAATAAGATGGGTTAACTTAAATGAACATAGATTCTTATCAAATTTATCAAAATTTTGCATAAACAAGAGTATCAAATATTTTTTATTGTTTTTTAATAAATTTTCGTGGTGAAATTACTCTTTTGTGAATTTTTTTCCTAAAACAAGCACGTGATTTATTAATGAAATGAAGAAAATATTTTTTCAAAAATAAATTTAAATAAAAATTATTTATAGAAGACTTGTTATTAGTTAAATCACTTGAGAAATTTCCTAGTTTTGAACCTTGAAAAACTAATGCTTGCTTAGACCAATAGGTTTGAATACCAATATCTGCATAATGCTCTGTAATAAAAGCATCTGCAGGTAGGTGAATTCCTTTGTGTTCTTGTAGTTGCTCATCGATATATTCATAGCATTTTTTTGCTGCTATTGGGCTGATTAAATAAGCTCCTGCTAGTTTAGTACCTTTCATTTCTACAAGATCATAAAAAAAATACCATAACGGAATATCATCCGTGGTAAATTCTATATTAATATAAAATGCTTCATTATAAGAAAAATAATTTAGTAAGTGCTGAGATTTAATAAGTAGATTTTTAGAAAAAATAGCATCATCTTCAATTACTAATCCTGCCTGACCGCTAGTTGCGATTTGTTTAAAAGCTGCGTAGTGTTTATAAAAACAGGATTTTGCGCCAATTGACTGCTGAAAATCATAGCGTACATAGGGGGATTGTGCATTTTGACTATCCGTAAAAAAATCGACAGGAAAATCTGTTATCCAAATTAATTGATAATTATCTGTAAGTGCAGCGCATTGCTGTAAAATAGATTGTTTTCGAATATGATAAATCTCTCTATCTTCATGTATGCAATAAATATTCATTAATTATACTATAGTTTTTTTATAATATTAAAAAAGCGCTTCAAAAAGAAGCGCTTTTGGGGTTTAGGATTGCGTTATCGGTTTTTCGCGTTTGCGGATATGCAGTTCTTTTAACTGTGCATCGCCGGCTTCGGAAGGGGCTTCGGTCAGCGGACACCAAGCAGTTTGCGTTTTTGGGAATGCCATCACGTCGCGAATGGATTTTGCACCGGTCATGAGCATAATCAGGCGGTCAAGCCCGAATGCCAGTCCGCCGTGCGGCGGCGCGCCGTATTTCAGGGCATTGAGGAGGAAGCCGAATTTTTCTTGGGCTTCTTCTTTATCGATGCCGAGGCTTTTCAATACGCGTTCTTGAACATCGGCGCGGTGGATACGGATAGAGCCGCCGCCTAATTCCGTGCCGTTTAAGACCATGTCGTAGGCGCGCGAGAGTACGCCGCCCGGGTTGTTGTCGAGTTCGGACAAATCGTCGGTTTTGGGTGCGGTGAATGGGTGATGCACGGAATACCAGCGTCCGTCTTTTTCATCGAATTCAAACATCGGGAAGTCCACTACCCATAGCGGTGCCCATTCGCAGGTCAGCATGTTTAAATCTTTGCCGATTTGAATGCGCAAAGCGCCCATGGCGTCATTGACGATGCCGGTTTTATCCGCGCCGAAGAAGACTAAATCGCCGTTTTGTGCGCCGACTCTTTGTAGGATTTCAAAGGCGATTTCACCTTCTTTGCCGCCTTCTTTGGTCAGGAATTTGACGATGGGGCTTTGCAGTCCTTCTACATTGCTGAGGTCGTTGACTTTGATGTATGCCAAGCCTTTAGCGCCGTAGCGTCCGACAAAGGCGGTGTAGTCGTCAATGGCTTTGCGTGTGAGTTCTGCGCCTTTGGGGATTTTCAAGGCGACAACGCGTCCGTTGCCTTGTTTGGCAACGCCGGCAAAGACTTTGAATTGGCTGTCTTTAACCAAATCGTCAATGTCCACCAGTTCTAAGGGGATACGCATATCGGGTTTGTCGGAGGCGAAGCGGCGCATGGCTTCGGCATAGGTCATGCGTGGGAAGGGGTTTTGTAGTTCGACGCCCAGATGTTCTTGGAAGATTTGGCGAATCATGTTTTCCATCAGCTGCATGATGTCTTCTTCGTTTAGGAAGGAGGTTTCGATATCCAACTGGGTAAATTCCGGCTGGCGGTCGGCGCGCAGGTCTTCGTCGCGGAAGCAGCGCACGATTTGGTAGTAGCGGTCAAAACCGCTCATCATCAGCATTTGTTTGAAGAGTTGCGGCGATTGCGGCAGGGCGAAGAATTTGCCCGGGTGGGTGCGCGAGGGTACGAGGTAGTCGCGTGCGCCTTCGGGAGTGGCTTTGGTCAGCATCGGGGTTTCAATGTCTAAAAAGCCTTTGTCGTCTAAATAGCGGCGCAGAGAGGAGGCGACTTTGCTGCGCAGAATGAGGTTTTTTTGCATTTGCGGACGGCGTAAATCAATGGTGCGGTTTTTCAGGCGCACTTCTTCCGAAATTTCGCTCATGTCGTCTAATTGGAAAGGCGGGGTGGGTGATTCGGAGAGTACGTCCAGCACTTTGCCGAGAATTTCGATTTTGCCACTGGGCATGTCGGGGTTTTCCGTGCCTGCCGGACGCAGACGCACGCGGCCTTCAATCGATAAGCAGAATTCGTTGCGCACTTGCTCGGCTTTGGCGAAGGCTTCTTCGGTGTCGGGGTCGATGACGATTTGCACCAGTCCGCTGCGATCGCGCAGGTCGATGAAAATCACGCCGCCATGATCGCGGCGGCGGTGTACCCAGCCCGCAACGCGGACGGTTTGCCCGTCAAGGGCTTCAGTGACTTCACTGGCATATTGGCTTCTAAAACTCATGGTACTTCCTAAATTTTGGACAAAGTCTTGTAAAAAACGGCTTATTGTAGCACTGAATACCTGCTTTTACTGGCTTAAAAATGCCTCGACTTGCTTTAACAGCGCCGCTGTGCAACCGCTTTGCAGGGGATTGTGGATTTGCAGGGGGATAGCGGCTTGCAGGCGGTTGTTCATCCACGTGATTTGCCGTTTGGCTAATTGGCGCGTGGCGATAATGGCGGCTTCCAAGGCTTGCGCTTGGCTGCATTCGCCCGCCAAATACGCCCAGAATTGGCGGTAGCCGACGCTGCGCATGGAGACGCTTTCTGATGTTAATTGCGGTCGAGCGCGCAGGGCGGCGACTTCTTCGATGAATCCTTGCGCCAGCATGTCTTGCAAACGCAGGGCGATGCGTTCGTGCAATAGGCTGCGTTCGCAATTAAAGCCGATGGCGAGGGTTTGCCAAGCGGGGGCTAATTTTTCTTGGGCGGCAAATAATTGCTGCGGCGTTTGTCCGGTAAGCAGCATTAATTCGCTAAAACGTATCAGGCGTTGGCGGTCATTAGGCGAGATTTGTGCGGCGGTAATCGGGTCGCGTTGTTCTAAGTCGGCATATAAGGTTTTGCCGTTGTCGGCGGCAAATTGCGCTTCGATGGCGGCACGGCTGTCGGCGGTAGAGGCGGGTAAATCCGCCAATCCTTCAAAGAGTGCCAGAAAATACAGCATCGTACCGCCGACTAAAACGGGGATTTTGCCCTGCTGATGGGCAAGCGCGATTTGCGTTTGGGCATCGCGGCAGAATTGTGCGGCGGAATAGACTTCTTCCGGCTCGAGAATGTCGATTAAGGCATGGGGATAGCGTGCCAAGGTCGCGGCATCGGGCTTTGCCGTGCCGATATTCATGCCGCGATAAATTTGCGCGGCATCTACGCTAATCAAATGTACGGGGAAATGTTCTGCCAAAGCAAAGGCAAAGGCGGTTTTGCCGACGGCGGTAGGCCCGAGCAGGCAGATTAATGGTAATGGAGCGGTGTCTTGCATGGTGTATATCGTAAAAAAAACAGCACCGGAAAAGCCGGTGCTGCATGAATTATCACACTTCCATCGGAATAAACAAAATGGAATAGAGGATAATGACCAAAACTCCCGCCAACAAAGGCACGCTGGTGCGCTTAACCAATAACAAAGGCGAGATTTTTGCCGCACCCGAGACCGCCGCAATCACGCCCGAGACAGGAGAAAGGGAACGTCCCGTATTGGATACCTGCATCATAGGGGCAATCAGATAAGCGGGATTGATGCCTAATTGCGCGGCTAATTGCGGTGCCAATTCCACAAAGGCAAAGAAGGCGGCATTGCCCGAACCGGCAGCAACGCTGACTATAGTCAAAGATTTTACAGTTTTGATTCACTTTGCCGTACTCTCTATAACACTCGCAGCTTGATATTTTGTGTCACTTTTTCAATTCTTCGACTATATGCTATAAGTCGGCTGCATTAGAGCAAAAATCGCTGTTATTATTTATGTTTTGGGCGCAGACAGTTTCATCACGATGACGCCGCTGACAATCATCGCAGCGCCGATCCAACGTCCGAATGAGGCGGCATCGTTAAAAAAGACGATGCCGATTAAAAATGCGCCCACTGCGCCGATGCCTGTCCAAACGGCATAGGCGGTACCCATGGGAATTTTTTTCTGTGCAAGAAAGAGCAGGTAGCCGCTGGCGGCCATAAAGCCTGCGGCTATCAATAAGCCTAGTAGCAAATAGCCGTCGTTTTGCGCCAGTTTCAAGCCTAAAGGCCAACCGATTTCCAATAGTCCGGCGGCAAGCAGAAATGCCCAATGCATTTAGCCCGCCAATTTCATCATAATGACACCGCCGATAATCAGGCAGGCGCCGAGCCAGCGTCCCCAATGGCTGTTGTCTTTGAAAAAAACGATGCCGACTAAAAACGCACCTACTGCGCCTATGCCTGTCCAAACGGCATAGGCGGTGCCCATGGGAATGCTTTTTTGCGCCAAATAAAGCAGAAAACCGCTGATGCCAAGAAAAGCGGCGGCGATAACGGTGCCGAGTAGGCGTTTGCCATCTTGTTGAGCGAGTTTTAAGCCCAGAGGCCAGCCGATTTCGGCGATGCCGGCGCTAATTAAATAAATCCAAGCCATTGGGAAGAAAAATGAAATGGCGGTTTAAATTTTCGGCTTGGCGTTGATGCGTTGCCAGAAAGAGGGCTGTTTGTGTATGTCGCCGTTGAGGTAGTGTCGGATTTCTTTGTCTTGCAGTTTGTCGGCAAAGTTCAGGCGCAGCACGGCTTCGGCATCTTGGGCGAGGGCGGTTTCGCCCATTTCGCGGTAGGCGCGGCTCATGGCAGCAAGGGCGTAGGGCGCGCTTTGGCTTTGTTCGTATTCTTCCAATACTTGTTTGTAGCGGTTAATGGCGGCGATATAGGTGCCGCGGCGCAGGTAGTAATTGGCGACTTCCAGCGTGTGTTCGCCCAAGAGGTTATGGATGAAGACCATGCGCGCTCGCGCGTCTTCGGCGTATTCGCTTTGCGGGTATTTGTCGGCGACTTCGGCAAAGGTGTTGAAGGCGGTTTTCAGCGCTTCAGGGTCGGTTTGCGAGAGGTTGGTCGGCATCAGGCGGTCGAAGAAGGAGACGTTACGTTCGTATTCCACGACGCCGCGCAGGAAGAGGGCATAGTCCGCATAAGGGTGTTGCGGATAGGTGTGCAAAAATTCGTTGAGTTTTTCGATGGCTTTGTCCGGCTCCGAGTTTTTGTAATGCACGTAGGCGATGTCGAGAATGCTTTGCTGTGCTAAAGAGCCGTAGGGGAAGCGCGCCAGCAGTTTGTCGTAGTAATCCACGGCGGCGGTGTAGGAACCGCCTTCGCGTTCCGCTTTGGCGGCTTCGTAGAGCTGGTTGGCGCTCCAGCCGATGGTGCGGTCTTGTTTGAGTGAACTGCAGCCAAAGAGAATAGCTGAAGCGGTGCTGAGCAGAAGAAAATGGCGCACTCGCATGTAGAAACTCCGTTACAATGAAAAGCCCTATTATAAACGTTAAATTATGGATAAACACAGCCCCAGCGTATTACGCGAGATTTCCCATACGGTCGGCGCCGATGAAAACGGTTTGCGCGCCGACCAAATCCTTGCCGCCGCCTTTCCCGAATATTCCCGCGCGCGTTGGCAGGCGGCTTTGAAGGCGCACAGTATTTTGGTCAATCAACGCCCTGCCAAACCCAAGCAGGCTTTATTTGCGGGCGATGTGATTAGCGGCGGCATCGAGGAAGAGCAGCAGACGCAGGATTTACCGCAGGATTTGCCGCTTGAAGTCGTATTTGCCGATGAGGATATTATTGTCATCAATAAGGCGGCGGGCATGGTCGTGCATCCGGCGGCGGGCAATACCGACGGCACTTTGCTCAATGCCGTGCTGCATCATTTTCCCGCTACCGCCCAGTTGCCGCGCGCCGGCATTGTGCATCGCTTGGATAAGGATACCAGCGGTTTGATGGTGGTGGCGCATTCTCTGCGCGCCCACACGCATTTGGTACGGCAGCTGCAAGAGCGCGAAATGGGGCGGGAATATCTCGCCTTGGTGCATCGCTATGTTACCGCCGGTGCGACGATTGATCAGCCGATCGGACGCCATGCAAGCGACCGCCTGAAAATGGCGGTACGCAGCGACGGACGTGAGGCGATTACGCATTACCGCATTGAAGAACGCTTGGGCGATTTCACGCTGCTGCGCGTGAAATTGGAAACAGGGCGCACGCATCAAATCCGCGTGCATTTATCGGAAAATCGTTTTCCTTTAGTGGGCGATACGCTTTACGGCGGGCGGCTGATTCCGAGCAAGCAAACGGCGGAAGCGGCGCGCGAAGCGGTGATGCGTTTTCCGCGTCAAGCCCTGCATGCGCAAAAATTGGCTTTGCTGCACCCTGCGACGGAAGAATGGCTGGAATTTGAATGCGAACTTCCGTCCGATATGCAGGGTTTATTAGCGGTATTGCGAGCGCAGCAGGGCGCGGAATAAGTCCGTTTCATTTATTGGATTTCCACCCAAGCAGGGGCGTGGTCGGAGGGGCGTTCTTGTTCGCGCGGCGCCATGTCGATATCGGCGTCGATGAGTTGCAGCGCGGGGCTGATTAAGGTTAGGTCGATGCGTAGTCCCAGATTGCGCCGCAGTCCGCCCATGCGGTAATCCCACCAGCTGAATTGCTGTCTTTCAGGGTGTCGGGCGCGGAAGGCATCTGTCAGTCCCAAATCAAAGAGGGCTTGCAAGGCTTGGCGCTCGGGCGCGGAGCAGAGGATTTTGTCCTGCCATGCCTTGGGGTCGTGCACGTCAATATCGGCAGGAGCGATGTTGAAATCACCGATGACGACGAGTTTCGGATAGTCTTGCAGTAATCGGGCGACATAGGCTTGCAGTTTTTCCAGCCAGTCGAGTTTGTAGTGATATTTTTCATCGCCGACGGCTTTGCCGTTCGGCACATAGAGATTCAGCACCCGCAGATCACCGTAGCTGGCGGCAATGGCGCGCGCTTGTGGGTCGTCTTCGTTATTCGGTATGCCGCGCACGACGTTTTCCGGCGCGCTTTTGCTGATGAGGGCAACGCCGTTATAGGTTTTTTGTCCCTGTGTAACGAGATGCCAGCCGGCTTGAATGAAGGCTTCGCGTTTGACCGCTTCGTCCGTTTGTTTGAGTTCCTGCAAGCCCAGCACGGCAGGGTGATGGCTTTCGAGATAGTCCAGTACTTGGGATTGCCGCACGTTGAGGGAATTGACGTTCCAGCTCACGATTTTCATAGGCATAAGATAATTCCTCGTAAATACGTTAAAATGACGGATTGCATTTAATCATGATGATTCATTAATGACAATTTCTAGGACGGCCTTATGCGTTTAGTGCGCCTGTTTCATTCGCAGCCGCCGCAGCTCGGGCTGAATTGGCTTGAGGAAGCGGCGGCGCATAAGGTCGGCAAGGTACTGCGGATGCGCGTCGGCGATGCGGTGGAGCTGGTCTGCGGCGACGGACGCAATTATCGGGGCGCTATCGCGCAATGCGATAAAAAAGCCGTGGTGGCGGAGATTGTCGCGATTGCGGATAATCCCTGCACGCCGACTTTGCCCCTGCATTTGTATATGGCTTTGATTAAGGGCGAACAGCAGGATTGGGTCTTGCAAAAGGCGGTGGAATTGGGCGCGACGGCGATTGTGCCGCTGATGACGGCGCGCAGCGAACGCGAATTATCCGCCGAACGCTGGCTGAAAAAACAGCAGCATTGGCAGGGGATTTTGACGGCGGCGGCTTTGCAATGTGGGCGGGCGGAATGGCCTGTCTTAAGCGCACCGCAGCCGCTTGATGAGACGCTGAACGCGCCTTGCGCGCTCAATATCATGCTTAGTCCGCATGATGAGGCGGCATTACAATTGCCCTCGCAGATAGACTCGGTGGCGCTGATGATTGGTCCCGAAGGCGGTTTTACTGCCGAGGAAGTGGCATTGGCGTGCGGCAAGGGTTGGCAGACGCAGCTGCTCGGCAATAGAATTTTGCGTGCAGATACGGCGGCGGTGGCGGCAATGACGGCGGTTCAGTTAAATTATGGAGAATTCAAAACATGGTAGAGCGTTTGGTGCGGGAACGTAATGTGGTGATTACGCCGAATAATCCCGTCTTGACGGGGTCTTTGGTAGAATGCGAGAGTCTGCGTTATCGTCGCCGCATCATGCATGTTGCCAATATGATGCGCTTGATCTTTGCGCTCTTGTGCGTGATTTTTGCGCCTTTACTGCTTTCAGGCAAGATGCAGTTTATTTGGTGCAGCGAATTTGTAGAGCAGAACACGATTTTGCTTTTTGGCTGCGCCTATATCGTCTTATTATCCTTAATCACTTTATACAGTTTGCGCGGCAAGGGCGACGAAGGTTTATTTTTGGTTAATGCCTTAGTCGATATCTTTTTCGCCGTCTTGTTTTTGGTATCTTTGGATTTCAAGGAAAACTGGCAATGGCTGGCGCCCTTTATGTTGGTTAGTCTTGCTTTGTCATTATTGACATTAAATATTTTTCAATGCGCCTGCTATGCCTTTTTTGTGTTTTGGGAACTGGTTTTGGTGTATTTGCTCTGGTCTATGGATCGTTTGAATTTCGCCGATGCTAATGCCAAAACCATCGGGCAGAGCGCCTTCGATTTGTGGAGCAGACATGACGGCGAATTGATCGGCATGTTGGTGGTGTGTGCAGCACTGAGTTTGATTTTGTTCCTAGTCGGCTATTTGGCGAATAATGCGCGCGAAAACGGCATCATGGCAAAGCTCAACCGCACTTTTTACGAGCAAAGCCGCAGTTTGAACGAATCGATTATTGCCGAAATGCCCAGCGGCTTGATTGTGCTGAACGTGCGTAATGAAATCGTGGCGATGAACCGCATCATGCGCGAGCGTTTTCGGATTAGAAGAGAGGAATCAATGCCCTTGACGCTCAAGCAGTTAAGCCCGCTATTGGCGCGGCAGTTGGCGCGCTGGCTAGACTTAAAGCACAATGATTTGCAGCCGCTGAATTTGTTCGGCGAAACCTATACTGCCACCTTTACTCCTTTGCCGATTGCCGGCTATTCGCCTTTGATTATGATTTCTTTGGAAAATACGGAGGCGATCTATCAGCGCGTGCGCGAAACCAGACTGGCATCGCTGGGACGCTTAACCGCCGGTATTGCCCATGAAATCCGCAATCCCCTAGGCTCGATTCAAAGCGCGAACGAATTGCTTGCCGAAGCACGCCCCGATGACGAGAAACTACAAAGTTTATGTCATAAAATACAGTCCAACAGCCGCCGCATCAATGCGATTATCAGCGATATTTTGGATATGTTTACCGGCCGTCCCAGTTCTCCTCAGCTCTTAGCCTTAAACGATTTTCTGCGCAACAATATCAGCAATTCACGCAATGACAACGATTTGGAGCTGACGCCGATTAGCCTCAACGCGGAAGAAACCAAAGAATGCAGCGTGTTTTTCGATCCCGGTCATTTGGGGCAGATATTGCATAATTTGATGCTCAATGCGATGAAACACGGCGGGCGCAAAGATATAGAAATTATCGTGCAAACCCATCTCGGCGAAGGCGGACGCGGCATTTATTTGGACGTGATTGATAATGGGCGCGGCGTGCCGGAAAATTTGCGCGAACGGATTTTTGAACCTTTTTACTCTTCTGACCGCGAAGGAACGGGGCTGGGTTTGTATTTGGTACGGGAAATGTGCCTTGCCAATCAAGCACATATTATTTATGTGCATAGAGCGCAGGGAGCGAGTTTCCGTATCATCATGGAACGTTATTTGACAGAAGACGAGGATGTCTGAGGAGAAGAACAATGAGCTCTCAAGCCTTAATTATTGATGACGAACGCGATATTTGCGAATTGGTGGAAATGGCGCTGACGGCGCAGGAAATTGTCTGCGACAGCGTGTACAGCGTGAAAAGTGCGATTAAGCAGCTCAAAGAGAAAGCTTATGATGTGATTTTCTGCGATGTGCGCCTGCCTGACGGCGACGGCTTGGAATTATTGCTGCACATCAACAAACATTACCCCGACACGCCGGTCTGCATTATGACGGCGCACGGCAATATGGACATGGCGATTAAGGCCTTGAAAATGGGGGCCTTTGATTTTATCAACAAGCCTTTTGAACTCAAACAATTGCGCTCGGTCTGCGCGGCGGCGCTGAAGGCGGGCAAAAAATATAAGCCGCAGGAAGCAGCAAAACCTTCGGCAGCTGCGAAAACTCATGCCGCCAAAACAGCGGCGAAGGCAGCGGAGCCGGATGCTTCCAATGACGGTGGACGGCGGCAGACGCATTTGATCGGCGAATCGCCGCAAATGGTGGAGGTGCGCGAAATGATTACGCGTGTGGCGCGTTCTCAGGCGACGATTTTTATTCACGGCGAATCGGGAACCGGTAAGGAAGTGGCGGCGCGCGCCATTCACGAACAAAGCAGCCGCAGCGAAGGTCCCTTTATTGCGGTTAACTGCGGCGCGATTCCCGAAAACTTAGTCGAAAGCGAATTTTTCGGCTACAAAAAAGGCGCATTTACCGGCGCGAATCAAGACACGGACGGTTTATTCGTCGCCGCCAGCGGAGGTACTTTGTTTTTAGACGAAGTGGCGGATTTACCCCTGCCGATGCAGGTCAAATTGCTGCGTGCCATTCAGGAACGGGCAGTGCGTCCTATCGGCAGCGACCGCGAAGAAAGCATCGATACGCGCATTATTTCCGCCACCAACCATAATTTGGCGGAGAAAGTGAAGAAAGGCGAATTCCGCGAAGACTTGTATTACCGCCTCAATGTCATCGGCATCGATTTGCCGCCGTTGCGTGAAAGAGAAGGCGATATCGCTTTATTGGCGCATTTTCTATTGGCGCGATTGGCACGCAATGCCGGCTATCCTGAAGCGCAATTCTCGCCCGCCGCCTTTGAAAAACTCTGCGCCTATCATTTTCCCGGCAATGTGCGCGAATTAGAAAACGTCCTAGAGCGGGCTTTGACCTTTATGAATGACAATACGATTGAAGCCGAGGATATTCGTCTGTCCACCGCCCTGCATCAGCAGGACAGCGCAGAAAGCGATAATGAAGCGAAATTTCATTTCAGCTTTGATGATTTTGCCCAGTCCATTGACAATAGCAAACCTGAAAAAGCCGCCGCTGCACCGTCTAAGCCTGAAGCACCAAGTAAAGGTAATTCCGCTTTTTGGGAGCCGGCATCCGAGCAGGCGGCGGAAACATTCGGCGAAGACAATCATTTGCAGGATATGTTTATACCCAATGATTTGGAGCAATACATGGAAGACCTCGAGCGCCAGCTGCTCGTCAAAGCCTTGGAAGAGGCGGGTAACAATAAAACGCGGGCGGCGGAAAACCTCGGCATCAGCTTCCGCGCCATGCGTTACAAATTGAAAAAATTAGGCATCGAATAATGAAAACCCTGCACGCGGTCGATTTGCAAAGCCGCCATACTCTTGCCGCTCCTGCTTTTGCCAAGACTCTGATTGAGTTGGAAAGCCCTGAAGAAGCGGCGATTTATCAGACGGGCGACCATATTTTAGGCGGCGGCAGCAATACGATTATTGTCGGTGAGATTAGCCAGTGCCTTGTGCAGCCGCGTTTTGCAGGGATAGAGATAGTCGAGGAAAGCGCAGACAGCGTACTGCTACGCGTTTTGGCAGGCACAAACTGGCATGATGCGGTGCAATGGGCGGTCGGGCAAGGTTATTACGGCATTGAGAACCTCGCCTTGATTTACGGCATGGCGGGCGCGGCGCCGGTGCAGAATATCGGTGCTTACGGAGTGGAAATCCGCGACTGCTTGGCGGCGGTGGAAGCCTATGATGCCTTGCAGCGGCAATTTGTACGGATTGCGGCGGCGGATTGCGCTTTGAGCTACCGCAACAGCCGCTTCAAACAGGATTGGAAAGGGCGTTTTTTGATTACGGCGGTGCATCTGCGTCTGCACAAACGCGGAGAATTGCAGCGGCAATACGTCGGCATCAGCGAGGCGGTGCAGACCTTGCCCGAAATGTTCGCCCATATCTGCGCCTTACGCCGTAGCAAACTGCCCTCGCCCGAGCAGCAGCCCAATGTCGGCAGTTTTTTTCATAATCCGCTGATTAGTCCTGCGCAGTTTGCCGCCTTGAGCGCGCGCTTCGGCGCCATACCGCATTATGCGGCGGGCGAGGTGGTGAAAATTCCTGCCGCTTGGCTGATTGAGCAATGCGGCTTTAAAGGCAGACGAATCGGCAATATCGAAATGAGCGCCCGACATGCCTTGGTCTTGGTCAACCATGGCGGCAGTGGTGCGGAGATTTTGCAGTATGCCGCGACGGTGCAGGCGGCGGTGCACGAAGGTTTTGAGATTGAATTAGTGATTGAACCGGATATTTTAGGAGTAAAGAATGACGATTGAAGCAGTGGCTTTTGACAAAGACGGCGTGATTTTCGATTCGGAGCGCGTTTATGCGCGCGGTTTGGAGCAGGCGGCGGCGGAATTCGGCGTGGCATTGCCGGCGGATATTCATGGGCGCCTGACCGGCGTGAGCGCCGACCAAAGTTATGCCGTATTGCGGGAATATTTTGGCGAGCGGACGGAGAGTTTTATCGAAGAACATTGGCTGCCGCTGGTCTATCATCTCTTGGAAACAGAGGATTTGCCCTTTATCCCCGGCGTGGAGAGCCTGATTGAAAGCCTACATGCGCAGGGCTATCCGCTGGCTTTAGTAACTAACGATTTTCAGGAAAATCTGCTGCGCGATGTGAATTATACCCGCCCCGATTTGCTGCAATATTTTTCGGTGGTGATTACCCGCGACGACGTCAAAGATCCCAAGCCGCATCCGGAGCCTTATCAAAGAGCCGCCGCCTTATTGGGCGTGGCGACGGAGCAATTATTGGTGATTGAGGATTCCGATACGGGCGCGGAGGCGGCATTGGCGGCGGGCGCGCAGGTATTGCTTTTAGCGCACGGACGCAAGGTTGCACCGGAGATGCAGGCGCGTCTGCGCCGCGTGATTGCATCGCATCATGAAGTGATTCGGGAGTTGGACGCATGATAGCGGCGGAAGTGCCGCAGGAATTGCGTTTGGCGAAAGACGGCAGCAGCCTGACACTTGGCTATGCCGATAAATCCTATACCTTAAGTGCGGAGTATCTGCGCGTTTGCTCGCCCTCGGCGGAAGTGCGCGGACACGGCGGCGCTTGGACCTTTATCGGCGGCAAACGCGAGGTGCGCATTCGCGATATTTATCCGGTCGGGCAATATGCCGTGCGCTTAGTTTTTAGCGACGGACACGACAGCGGCATTTTTTCTTGGGAAGTCTTGCAGGATTTGTGCGCGCATCAGGAACGCTATTGGCATGAATATTTACACGCTCTCGAGCTCGAGGGCAAAACGCGGGAGCAAAATAATGAGTGAAACCCATTTTGGCTATCAAAAGATTGATGAAGCGGAAAAAAATGCGCGCGTGGGCGCGGTTTTCGATTCCGTGGCGGGCAAATACGACATCATGAACGATGTGATGAGCTTCGGCGTGCATCGTTTTTGGAAGGACTGGTTTGTCTGGCAAAGCGATGCGAAAGCTGGCGAAACGGTCTTGGATTTGGCGGCAGGCACCGGCGATATCAGCAAACGCTTGGCAAAACGCATGTGCGGCGAGGGCGTAGGCGCGGATATAGAGGGGCGTTTGATTGTTTCCGATATCAATGCGGCGATGCTGGCGCGCGGGCGCGAACGCTTAATCGGCAAAGGTTGGTTGCAGAATATGGAATTTGTCTTAGCCAATGCGGAGCAATTGCCCTTTGCGGATAATTCTATCGATTTGATTACCATGGCTTTCGGTCTGCGCAATGTGACTCATCAGCAGCAGGCGCTTAATGAAATGGCGCGTGTGCTTAAACCTGGCGGACGGGTCTTGGTGCTGGAATTTTCGCACCCCAAATCGGCGCTGTTCAGCAAGGTTTACGATTGGTATTCCTTTACCTTTTTACCGCAGATGGGCAAATGGATTGCCAAAGACAGCGAAAGTTATCAATATCTTGCCGAGTCTATCCGCATGATGCCGACGCAATTGGAATTGCAATTGATGTTTGAAGCCGCAGGGCTGGTCGATTGCGAATATCAAAATTTAAGCAACGGCGTGGTGGCGATTCATCGCGGCGTGAAGCCATAGGAGCGGCAATGTTGGAGAAATTATTACAGGCTACGATGCTGGAGCATGCCATCAATGCCGCCTTGAATCTCGATCCGCAGGCGGCGGAAAAATTGGCGGTCATCAATGGGCGGCGCGTGAGCGTGCAGCTGGAAAATATGCCGCAAACATGGCTGTTTAGTATTGACGATGCGCGTTTGTCCTTATTGCAGGAAAGCGAAGCGGCGGCGGAAGCGGATGTGCGTTTGCGCGGCAATTTGGGCGGATTCTTGCAGCTTTTCCGCGGCGCGGATAAGGCGGCGGATAAGCAGAATAAATTGTATATCGAGGGCGATGTTTACGCCGCGCAGCAGTTTCAGCGCGTGATGGCGGAGCTTGCGCCGGATTTTGATGCGGTGCTGCGTGCGCGTTTGGGCGATGGCTTGGGCGGCGCGGCGGCAAGCGCTTTGCAGATGCTGCGCAGTCAGGGCGAGCGCGCCAAAGAAAAAGCCGAATCTTGGTTGCAGGAATTTGTGCAGGGTGAGGCGGGTTTTGTCAGCCAAGCGGAATTTGCCTTGCAAGCGGCGGAGCTGGAGCGTCTGCAAGCGCGTCTGCGTGCTTTGGAAACGCGCCTTTCACAATGGGAATCCCGCTGATGCTGCGCTCAATCAAACGTTTATACGATATTTTCAATGTCGTGATTTTCTACGGCTTGGACGAGTATTTGCCGAAATCGGGACTTTTGCGCTGGGTGCGCTACGGTGCTTATCTGCATCCCGCCCATTATCGGCGCAATCAGGAGGGTTTGAGTCGCGGTGCGCGGCTGCGCCTGAGTTTGCAGGAATTGGGGCCGATTTTCGTCAAATTGGGGCAGACCTTATCCACGCGCCCCGATTTAATCCCCGCCGATATTGCCGCCGAGCTGAATTTGCTGCAAGACCGCGTGCCGCCTTTTGCCGGCAGCGAGGCAAGAGCGATGGTCGAAGAAGCCTTGGGACAGCCGATTGCGGCGGTATTCTCGCAATTCGACGATGAGGCTTTGGCTTCAGCATCGGTGGCGCAGGTGCACGGTGCGGTGCTGAACAGCGGTGAACAGGTGGTGGTGAAAGTACTGCGTCCGAATGTGGAAAAACAAGTGGCGAACGACATCGGCTTGATGTACGCCTTGGCGCGCGTGGCGGAGAAAAGCCGCGAAGCGCGGCGTTTGCGTCCGCTGCAAGTGGTACGCGAATTTGAAAACACGATGGCAAATGAGCTGGATTTGATGAACGAGGCGGCCAGCGTCAGCCAAGTGAAAGCCAATTTTGCCGGTTCGCCGATTTTGCATGTGCCGCAGGTGTATTGGCCTTATTGCCGGCAGAAAGTTATGGTGCAGGAGCGGGTGTTCTATCTCAATATCTCGGATATGGCGGCGATGGAAGCGGCGGGAGTCAATAAAAAAGTCTTGGCGGAACGCGGCGTGGAAATCTTTTTCACGCAGGTTTTCCGCGACAGCTTTTTCCATGCCGACATGCACCCTGGCAATATTTTTGTCGATATCGAAGACCCTGAAAATCCGAAATATTGCGCGATTGATTTCGGCATCATGGGTTCCTTAACGCCTGAAGATCAGCATTATTTGGCGGAGAATTTCCTCGCCTTTTTCAATCGCGATTACCGCCGCGTGGCGGAATTGCATGTGGAATCGGGCTGGGTGCCGGCGCATACTCGGGTAACGGATTTCGAGGCGGCGATTCGCAAAGTCTCCGAGCCGATTTTCGGCAAACCGATTAAAGATATTTCTTTCGGCGCTTTCCTGTTCAGTCTGTTCCAAACCGCGCGCCGCTTCGATATGCACATTCAGCCGCAATTGGTGCTGCTGCAAAAAACCTTCTTTAATGTCGAAGGTTTGGGGCGGCGACTCTATCCCGATTTGGATTTGTGGACGACTGCCAAGCCGGTGCTGGAAGATTGGATGAAAAAACAAATCGGGCCGCGGGCGGCATTGAAACGTTTAAGAACGCAGGCGCATGAATATATGGATATTTTGCCTAAAATGCCGGTGCTGACCTACCGTCTGATGCAGCAGCAATTGTCGAACGAGCATCAGGCGGCGGAGCGCGAACGCAAACAAGCGGCGCAGAACCGTCAGCTCAGCGCTGCGATTTTGCTGCTCGGCAGTGCGGCATTGTGGATTACGGCGCAGCCGCAGGGCGGACAATTGGCAGCCGTCGTCGCTTTGGCTGTGTTGGGCATATATTGTTTATTCGGGAGGAAATCATGATAAAAGCGCTGGACAGACGCGGCAGCGATTCTAAAAAATGGCATAAATACGCCGGCACGGACATTCTGCCGCTTTGGATTGCCGATACCGATTTTGCGGTCGATGACAAGATTCTTGCCGCCGCACAGGCGCGTTTGCAGCATGCGGTATTGGGCTATCCCTATAATGAAGACGATTATATCGGGGCTTTTGTCGAACATTGCGCCGTCCAATACGATTGGGAAATTGAGGCAGAATGGGTGGTACCGATTCCGGGCTGCGTGCCGGGTTTGAATTTCTGCCGCGGACTGTCGCAATTGCGCGGCAAGCAGGCGGCGGTTACCGCCACGCCGACCTATCCGCCTTTCTTCAATCAAAGCAAAATGATGCCGGAATTTCGTCATCATTGCGTGCCTGCCCGCTGGGAAAATGGGCAATGGTCGATGGATTTTGCAGGCATGGCAGAAGCGGCGGCGCGCCCCGACAGCGGTTTGCTGATTCTGTGTCATCCGCATAATCCCTTAAGCCACGTCTATCGCGAAGAAGAATTACAGGAATATGCGCGCATTGCCCAAGTACATGATTTGATTGTCTGTTCCGATGAAATCCACTGCGATTTGATTTTAAACGGCAGTCGCCATCGTCCTTTTGCGATGTTAAGCGAAGATGCGCTTAAACGCAGTGTTACCCTGATGGCGCCCAGCAAAACTTACAATATTGCCGGTATGTGTGCTTCTTATGCCGTGATTGCCGATGCCGATTTGCGGGCGGATTTTATGCGCGTCTCTCAGGGCTTTGCCGATGTGAACGTCTTAGGGCGCGTGATGGCGCAGGCGGCATATCGCGAGGGCGAGACATGGCGGCAGGCGCAAATCGCCTATTTGCAGCGCAATGCACAGGAAATCGAGCGCCGTATTGCCGCCTTGCCGCCGCTGTCCGTGGCGCCGCTCGAGGCGACCTATTTGGCATTTATCGACTGCCGCGCTTTGCCGGTGGAAAATCCGCAGCGCTATTTCGAGCAGTACGGTCTCGGTTTTGCCGACGGCGTAGACTATGCCGCACCGGGCTTTGTACGCTTTAATTTCGGCTGTTCTTTTGAATTGGTGCAAGAAGCCTTGAACCGTTTGGAAACGGCGGTCAAAGCCTTATGACGGCGGCGATTGAAATCCGCAATTTGCATAAAATCTATCCGAACGGATTTCATGCGGTTAAGGGATTGAATTTGCGCGTGGAAGCAGGGGATTTTTATTCCCTGTTGGGTCCGAACGGGGCGGGGAAATCCACTACCATCGGCATGCTGACCTCTTTGGTGCGCAAAAGTTCGGGTAGCATTAAGATTTTCGGCATCGATATCGATGAGGATTTTTTAGCCGCCAAACGCTGCATCGGCTTGGTGCCGCAGGAATTTAATTTCAACGTTTTTGAAACTCCGCTCAATATCGTGCGCAATCAAGCGGGTTTTTATAATCTTCCTTACCGTCAAGCCACTGAACGCGCGCATTTTTATTTGGATAAGTTGGGACTGTACAATAAAAAAAACGAGCAGACGCGTGCCTTATCCGGCGGCATGAAGCGCCGCTTGATGATTGCCCGCGCCATGGCACATGAGCCGAAATTATTGATTTTAGACGAGCCGACCGCCGGTGTGGATTTGGAAATCCGTCATGGCATGTGGCAGTTTCTGCAGGAAATGAATGCCGCCGGCACGACGATTATTTTAACCACGCATTATCTGGAAGAAGCCGAGCATTTGTGCCGCCATGTGGGCATCATCAATCACGGCGAAATCGTTTATCAGAATAATATGAAAGACTTGCTCAAAGAATTGGACGAGGAAGTTTTTGTGGCGGATATTGCCGCGCCGCCGGCGCATGTGCCGCAATTATCCGAAGCGGCGTTGCGGATAATTGATGATAGTTGTGTAGAAATTATCGTGCCGCGTGGAATTTCCGGCGGTTTGAATAAAATATTTGCGGAATTAAGCGCTCAAGGCATAACTGTGCTATCCTTGCGCAATAAAACGAACCGTCTGGAAGAATTATTTTTGCGGCAGGTGCGTGAAAGTGTTTAAAAGAATTTGCCTGTATTTGGGTAAATCCCGTCGAGCTTCGTGCGTGAGTGTTTCGGTTGGTAGAGTTTGTACGCACAAAAAGGATCTGAAATGACCAATATTTATGTCGGTAATCTGTCTTACCGCACCGATGAAAATGAACTGCGCGAATTGTTTGCTCAATACGGCGAAGTCTCTCGTGCCAGCATTGTCAAAGACCGTGAACACAATAACCGTTCGAAAGGTTTCGGCTTTGTTGAAATGGAAGACGCACAAGCCGCGCAAAAAGCCATTGTCGAGCTCAATGACAAAGAAGTGGGCGGACGCAAATTGCGTGTCAATGAGGCGCAGCCGCGCGAAGCACGTCCGCCGCGTCGTGCTTTTGCCGCCGAATAAGGCGATTGACGTAAAAAAACAAAACAGGCGGTCTATCCGCCTGTTTTTTTGATTGTTGAGGAGAATTATGACAGAAGAAACAAAATCACAGCTGATTGTGCGCGAAGAAGACATGAGCATTGGCTATTTGAGTCAAGCACTCAAAGATGCTTTTTATGAAGTATCGAATATTACAGACAATAGTTTTGATGTGGTGATTGCGGAATATCGCGCCACGATTAAGATTTTGGAAGATAAAAAATGCCTAAATATCCGCTGTGTAGATAGGGTTGGGGATTATCAGCCTGAGCTGTTTGCGCATCTCTTAGAAGCGGTGAATGAGGCAAATAGCGAAATCATCAATGTGTGCAGCTCATTGCGCCATTATGAAGATGAAGAAGATAATTTGATTTTCTTAGAAGTGCAGCAATATATTAGCTATCGCAATGGTATGATTATGCAACAGTTTATGTATTTGTTGCGCAGCTTTGAGCAGATTGATGTGTGCATCTATCGCGATTATGTGATGAAGGCGGTGCGCGAATTTGAAGAAGAGATGGAAGCGGCGAAAAATCGCGTGCTGAATTAGTAAAAATGCCATTCTTGAGCACTGATGTTTTGCTGTTCTTCCAGCATGACGAGCGCTAAAGCAATAGTAGCGGTGTTTGTTTGTAGCCATCGTCCAAAGGCGATTGGATAAGATGCTGTATAAGCGGTGAAGCGATGCTCAGATAATGGGCAGACTTGGATAGCCAATGGATTAATCTGCAATCCTGTTCCCCATGCTTTGCTTGCCGCTTCTTTTGCTGTCCAGAATTGTGCGCGTGAATATGCTGTTAGCTTGCAGTATTCATGCGGTTGTAGGGCAATTTCATTAAATTGGGCAAAATCACAGTGTGTTTCATATTCTAAATCAATTCCTAGCGCGATATGCCAAGCCAGTGCAATGGCAACATAATCACCGCTATGGCTGATGCTGATATTAGGCAATAAAGGCTGATGCTGATAGGCGTTCAAGGTTAAAAAAGGCGCACCTTGTTTGTTTTTGTGTATAGATAAATGTTGCGCTGGGTGATTAATATGAGGTGCGGCAATTTCTCGGCAGAGGAGTCGTGCTGTTAAAAAACGCTGTTTATCTTCTAAGCGGTAGTAAGATTGTGCCGCTTGCCATTCTGTTGTTAGGCAATGTCGTTCTAATAGCCTGAGCGGGGCGAGTCTGCTCCAATAGACTTCAATCATGCTGATGCTTGTTCAAGCGGTAGATGTGGTCGGCATAGGCGATCAGGCTAGAATCGTGGGTGGCGACAATGACCATATTGCCTTTATCTGCCAGTTTTCTGAGTTCTGTGCAGAGTTGCTCGGCGCTACAAGCATCTAGCCCTGATGTGGGTTCGTCCAGTAAGCAAATGTCTCGTTGTGCATAGAGTGCAGCGGCAAGCAAAACGCGTTGTTGCTCGCCAGCTGATAGGGCTTGTGGGTGCTGCTCAGCTTGATGCGCGATAGAAAAAACCTTGAGATAGTGTTCAAGGCGTTCTTTATCTTGCTGATTGAGTTTGCGCTGCGGCAGGGTGATTTCTTCGCAGACTTTAGCGGCAAAGAGTTGGCGTGGTATGTCTTGCATGACAAGAAAGCTGCGTTGCATGAGCTGTTTGGCTTTTACCGCTTTGCCATTGAGCATAATGGGGTAGGCGGTTTTGTTGAGTCCTGCGAGTGTGCGTAATAGCGTGGTTTTGCCGCTGCCATTTTGACCTATGATTGCGCTAATGCTGCCCTTTTCACAAGCAAATGGGGCTTGATTGGGCGCATGATAAGCAAGATGGGGCTTAAGCGGTGATGAGGGCTTGTGGCTTAAAAGAGTTTTAGTTGGCGTTTCTTGCCAATAGTCTTTGGCTTTTTGATTGTTGATGATTTTTCCTTGTTTCATGGTGATGACGCGATGAACCCTGTCTTTGAAAAAATGGCAGCGGTGTTCGGCAATGAGCATGGTGATGCCGCATTCGCTCAAACTTGGAAGCAAGTCGCGCAGCTGTGCGATGCTTTCGATGTCTAAATTTGCGCTAGGTTCGTCAAACAGTAGGATTGGGGCTTTATCCACGAGTGCCGCTGCAATGGCGACACGCTGTCGTTCGCCGCTAGAGAGTGTCCAAAGGTTGCGTTCAAGTAGAGTGTCGATAGCTAAGGCTTGGCTAACGTATTCAATATCGAGCAGAATTTCTTGTGGATTTTCACCTGCGTTTTCTCGTGCAAATGCCAGTTCTTCGCGCACATTGCGACAAAAAAATTGCATGCGTGGGTTTTGATAAATCATGCCAATTTTCCGCCCCAGTTGATGGATTGGCGTTTGTGCAGGAATATGTTCTGCAATCTTAAGTTTGCCGCTTAATTGGGCAGGATAGATATGAGGCACGATGCCGCTTAAGGCGCGTAGCAGGCTGCTTTTGCCACAGGCGCTGTGGCCTGTGAGTAGCACACTTTCGCCTTTCTCAATGCTGAGGCTGATGTGAGATAGGCTAGGGCGATGTTGATTGTGATAAGTGAGGCTGAAGTCTTCAATCTGTATCAATGACATAGGCTTATATTCTATTTAGTAAGATGAGTAGGCAGCAGCTTAGACAAAGTAGCCAGTCTTTCCATGTGAATGTCAAAGGATAAATGCTGGTTGGACGATGTGGGCTGCCCAGTCCGCGACTGAGTGCCGCAGCGGTGAGCGCTTCGCCTGAAACAATGGTGGCACTAATCAGCGGGATTAGAAAATATTCCAACATATTGAGCGGTTGAAAGATAGCCTGTCTAAAGCTGAGACCGCGTATGCGCATGGCTTCTCTAATGGCGCGTGCATTGTCGCTGAGTGTGGGTAGGAGGCGAAGCATCACCGCAAGGGCGGTGGTGAGGGCGCGTGGGCAATGTAAGCAGTGTAGCCCTGCAAGTAGTAAATTGGCGGGGCTGACTTTGATGAAGTAGTAGCCCATGCAGCTGGCGCAGAGAAAAGGAGCGCTAAGGCGTAGGCTGGTGTAAAGTGCGCTATGCCAATTGCCGCTAGGAAGAAAGCTGAGTAAGCGGTATAGCAGGGCTAAGATGATGGCGCAGATGCTTACATTTACCGCTTCTTTCCAAGCGCGACAGAGCAAGAATAAGATAATGATTTGCCCAAAAATCACAAAGAGAAATGTGGGGTTGTCATTGGATAGCACTGCAAGATTGATGCTGATAAGCGCAAATAAATGACTGCGCACATCAAATGGTGAGCGGATAGCGCGTTTAGGCATGACCTGCTCTTGCAAAATGTTTGTTAATCAGTTTATTGGCAATGATTGCGCCAATAAAGCCGGCGATGAGCACCAAACACAGCATGCTAACAATGGTGAGCGGCTGAAAGATAGCGGCGATGTTGTTTGCATATTCTGCGCCAAAACGTTGTTCAATATCTTTGATAATCGATTGGCGCAAAAAGAGAAAAGGCAGAAAGGCACCGCTTTGCCATAGGGCAAAGATGCTATAGGCAAGATAATTGAGTGTGGCTTGTTTTCGGCGGCGAGCAAGCAACGCGATGCTGTCGGCAATGCTGCCAGCGATTAAGGCGCTCAATAGCGTAAGCGGATAATCACCGAGCAATACAGCGGTGAGTGCAAGTAACAATGCCATGAGTGTGATGAGCCCAAATTGATGAATGCGGCGAATAAACAGCATAAAGGGAATGGCAGCGATAATGACCGCTATCGGGGCAAGCGGCACAATCAAAATTGGACTAATGGCAGCAAAAGCGGTGATAGAGAAGTATAAGAAAAAATAAATGACGCTAAAAATGCCGAGTTGAATATAGGATTTGGCTGAGTTCATGGTCTTTCCTTTTGATTATGTTGGACTTGTGCATTGGGAGATAAATGGGCTTGCCAGAATTGGGCATAGCGGCCATTTTGTGCGACTAAGCTGTGATGGTCGCCGCATTCGCAGACTTTTCCCTGTGCAATAAAGGCAATTTGATGAGCTGAGAGAATGGTGTTGAGTTGATGAGCGATGACGACAACGGTGGCATTTTTTGCCAATTCTTCTATTGCCGCGCTAACAATCTGCGCACTTTTGCCATCAAGAGCAGCGGTGGCTTCATCAAATAAGACAATTGGCGCACGTTTGAGCAGGGCGCGAGCAATGGATACACGCTGACGTTCGCCGCCTGATAAAGCACTGCCCCCTTCGCCAACGCGGCTGTTTAAGCCCTCAGGCAGTCTGGCAATGATTTCATCAACGCCAGAGAGCGTGATGGCGGTGTGCAAATCGGCTTCACTGGCATGAGGATTGCCTAATCGGATATTGGCTTCTAGGCTATCATCAAAGAGATAAACCTGTTGAAATACGAGGGAAAATTGCTGCATCAACTCTTGATGACTGAGTTGGCGAATGTCGTGTCCGCCAATAGAGATGCTGCCGCTATCAATATCCCAAAATCGCGCGATAAGTTGAATGATGGTGCTTTTGCCACAGCCTGATGCGCCGACAAGAGCGGTGATTTGACCGCTGGGAATATGTAGATTGAGCCCTTGCAAGATAGGCGCATGGCTATGATAGCCAAAGCTCACATTGCTCAATGTGATGTCATGACGATTGGGTGCTGGCTCAGGATTTTCGGCTTCTGGCAGGCTTGGCGTATTTAACAGATTGACGATGTCTAGTAGCACTGCTTTTGCGCGTTTCAGCCCTGCACCATATTCAGATAATAATTTGAGCGGTCCGCTAAAGAGTGCGCATAATCCAATCAAGGCAAGCGTTTTGGCAGGAGTTAAGCTGCCATTTAAGGCAAAGAGTAAGGCGCTGCTGACCACGATGGCAAGCAAGGTTTGCACCAAGATGCTTTGGCTGAGCATTCCCCATAAAGAGGCAAATAAGGCTTTGTGTTGGGCTTGATGCTGAGCGTTTAAGGCTTGAATGAGTGGTGGATAATCACCGCTGTGATAATGGCTACTGCGCAGCAGGCTTTGGCATTGAATATATTCCAAGATGGCTTCACCGCTTTGTTGATGTGCATGGTGAATGTTTTGTTCGGCGCGTTCATGGCGCAGCGTGGAATAATGTGTTAGCGCATAAATCAGTGGTGTAGAAAGGATTAAGATCAGTCCTAAGCGCCAATCAATAAAGAGCATAATGACCGCTACGCTCAGCGGTACGCAGATGTTGATGATAAGCGGCAGCAGAATATCCATCGCGCTTTGCGCAACAAGCAGAGTACCACGTACGGCAATATGTGCAGCAAAGGCACTTTTTTCTGGGGCGAACCAGCCAATTGGCAGGCGAATGAGATGTCGCCCTAATTGCTTGTGCATGAGATGAATGAGTTTCATGGCTTCGTCAAATCCACGCATGGTCGCCACCGCTTCTAAATAGGCACTGATTCCAGCGGCAATCATCATTGCCAGCAGCCAGTATAAAAAGGCTTGATACTCTCTTTGTAGCAGGTGTTGCATGAGTGGTAACAGCAGGATAACGGCAATGCCTCGCACGATGCCTGTGCTAATGGCAAGGAGAAGAAATTGGCGAAATTGTTGGCGCTCTCCAAAAGCGGCAAGACGGAAAAGTGCTTGAATCATACTTGCTCCGAAGTGTGTTGGCTATGCCAAAGTTGATAGTAAAGTCCTTTTTTGGCAAGCAGTTCGCTGTGCTTACCTTGTTCAACAATCCTGCCTTTGTCCATCACCAAAATTTGGTCGGCATGAGCAATACTGGCTAGACGGTGGCTGATGCTGATGATGCTGTGTTGCTGTGTCAATTCCTCAATGGCTTGACTAAGCATTTGCTGCGTGAGTGGGTCGGTCGCAGCGGTGGCTTCATCAAAGATGATAATGGGTGGGGCGTGTAATATCAGCCTAGCCAAATGAATACGTTGAATTTCGCCACCAGATAGTCTGGCTTCTGTGCCAATTATGCTGTCGTAGCCTTTTTCTAATTGCATGATTCGCTCATGAATGCAGGCACGTTTGGCAGCGGCGATGAGTTGCTCTTCGCTAGCACTTTTACCAAGCCTGATGTTGTCGGCGATACTGGCATGTAAGAGCGGTGCTTGTTGTCCCAATATGCCGATGGTTTCCTGAAGCTGGCTCAATGGAATGTGGCGCAGTTCTTGCCCATCAAGGCTAATACTGCCTGCTTCAATATCTTGAAAACGTGCGAGTAGGGCGGCAAGGGTGGATTTGCCAGCACCAGAGCTGCCCACAATGGCGCTATGGGTCTTGGGTGGAAAATCGGCATTGATGTGTTCCAAAATACGATGCTCTGCATAGCCAAAAGAAAGATTGCTTACGCGCAGATGAGGAATGGCAGAGAGCGGCACGATGGTCTTGGCATTTGTCAATTCTGCTTGTTGCAAAAAAGCATAAATGCGCTGCGCTGCTCCTTGAGCGGCAGCACGTACTTGCGAGGAAAGTGCAAGCGTCATGAGCGTGCCGGGTACAAAAAGAGCAATGAGTGTGGCAATCAGGATATGCTCAGGTGCAGGCGCTTGGGGGAGAAAAGCGGTGGCACTCATGATGATAATGATAACAGGGGCAGATAAGGCACATAGAGCAATGCCTTGCGCGCGCATGGCTGGTTGCACCAGTGTGCTGAAGCGTTGATAAAAATCACTACTGGCTTCGTCAAAGCGGCTATAGCCCATCTCGCTTTTAGCAAAGATTTTCAGCACGGCAACGCCATTGACGTATTCTGTAATCGTGGCGCTGACTTTTTGTAAATGGCGGTTTATCTCTTCCATGATGCCGCGCATATCATAACGTGCGCAGAGGCTAAATAGGATAAGGTACAGCAGTAGTGGAGCGGTGGCGGCAATGCCTAATTTCCAGTCAAGATAAAAACAAAAGCCAATCCCCATCAGCGGTGTGAGCGTGGCGGCTAACATTTCGACAAGGGTATGGGCAACCAGTTGATGCAGGGACTCAACGTCTTCTTGTATGAGTTGTCTGATTTCGCCTGAAGCGTGATGGTTAAACCAAGAAAGCGGCAGCTTTGCTAGTTTGCTGATCAGCTTGCTGCGAAGCAGGGCTTGCAAGCGGTGGTCGGCAATATGAGTCAGCCATAGGGCAATTGCACCGAGACCTGAATGCAATCCTAAACCCATCACAAAGTAAAATAATGCTTGTAAAGCCGCTTGTTTTTCACCGCTAAATAAAGCCTGACTTAAGGCGAGTAAAGCGGCGTAGGGAATTAAGGAGCATAAGCTCGCTAGTATTTGTAATAAAGCGGCAACACTCATGCGATATTTAATCGGAGACAGTAGCTGCCATAATGGCGTATGTTTTAATTTCAACATGATATATCCTGTTCAGCTGTGAGAGATTCGGCAAGTTGGTGGAGGAGATTGGGCAATTGCGTATTGGGCGCTGAAAGATAGAAATGTCCGCCATCAACAGGCGTGTCAGGGTGAGTATAGTCGGAAAATTGTTGCCAATGAGGGAGTGCCTCTTGGCAAATTTCATGGTCGTCTTTACCATAAATAACTGCTAATTCTCGTACTTTTTTGCCGCTAGGTTGATAGGTTTCTAAAAGGCGGTAGTCCATTCTAATAATGGGCAGAAATAAAGATCGTAGCTCAGGGATTTCCCAAATATGACGTGCCGCTGGATTTTGGCGATTGATGTCTGCAATCAATTGCTCATCAGGGGCTTGATGTAATTTGCTATGCGGCACAAGATTGGGCGGATTTTGCCCAGAAATCACCGTAATGATGCGTTGCGAACAGCCTTTGAGCAAAATGCTGGTTTCATAAGCAAGCCATGCGCCCATTGAATGTCCAACAAGCAATACGCAGGCACTGGTTTTTAGCGCAGCATGAGCATGAATTTCAAAGGCGAGTTGATGCGCTAGAGTTCGTAAAGATTCTGGTGCTGGAGCTTGTAAAAGATGGTCTCTCCCTGGATAAGTCAAGCCAAATAGGGGGTAATCAGGTAGAAGTTTTGCCCAAAAATGAAAAAAACGTGGGCTACCACCTGCGTGTGGAAAGATAAATATGGCTGGACGACTGCTCGTTGATACCTTGTTTAATGCGATAATACTACTCATATTGTTTCTAAATTCCATCAAAAACAGAAAGATGACGAGGGTATGACCATTGTTCATTTTCAGCTGCGCCAATGTCATGGGTAATACGTTCAACATGGCGTAAGACAGCTAGTTGGCACTGATGCTGCTGTTGATGATTGTCATCAGGATTCAAGAGTGCGCCAATCGCCGCTTGTATGGCAGGATAGATGTAGTGAGTGCGCATCTGCGAGGGGCTAATGTCTTCAAAAGGAAGATGGCTTAAAATGGCGTGGTTAGGGTAAATATCAATGCTTTGAGTTGATTGTCTTTGCTGGGTTTGTTGTAACCGTCTTTCCCATAAGGGCTTAGTCCAAAGACTTGGTAGAAAAAGTTCTCCATCACTTGTGCTTAAGGTGAGTCCAAATAGCGGCTGTGAGCCATCATCAGGGCTTTGTGGATTAAAGCGGTGATGCAATAGCGTATCCACCGCTATGTCTCCCCATTGGCTGCTAATAAGCCATTTATGCTGAGCTGCCATTTTTTGTGCGCCAAGATATTGGCTTGGCGAGCGGTTGAGCAATGTTGCTAAGACGAGTTGGCTTTGTAAAAAGGTTTGTATCGTGGTGCGCAATTCAATACTGATAAGCTGTGTTTGTGTGCTTAAAGAGGCGATGATTTTTTTGAGTTGAATTATAGAGGCTAAGCGGTCATAAAAAGGGTTGATGGCAAAGTGGGTTGAGTATTGTTTGGCAATGCGCAAGGTTTGCAAAAAATCTTGTGAATGAATGGGTAGCTCCTGCAATACGGGGATATGTGCTTGTAAGAGTTGGCGTGCGATGTTATCTCCCTCACCGTCCACCATTTGTCCTCTTACAGCTACAACCGCAGCTTGTGCTTGGCAATTGGCAATTGAATACTGCATTTCTGCTTAATTGTTTTAACGCATTTTCTAATCTTGATATGTCTAACTTTTTATTGCGAAATTCAAGATATCCTACGCATTCTAATCCACCAAGTGGGATATCGGAATTAATACCAGTAAAATAAGCGCGTTGCATAGGACTAGTTGGGACGGTCAGCATGGTTTATTCCTTTTGATAATAAACAATAGGTGATAAGTGTTTAAAAAGCTAAAACAACACTCTTGTTGTATAATTTTGCACAACAAGAGAATAATATTTTTATTGAGTATAATTTTTTGGGATTATTCTTATTTTTTAGAAGCGATAGCGATAACCAACACCTACCGCTCGTCCTTCACGAATAGAACCAAAGCGAACATCAGGCGCAAATTGATAACCATAAATTGGGCTACGGTTATTCAGCAGATTTTTACCCCAAATATAAATTTCACTATTGTTAGTAGAGATACCAAAACGCGTATTTAAGATATGCGCGGATTTTAATAAGAAGTTATTATCTACATCTTCTGCACGTTTTCCTGTAAAGTGATAATCAATATGGGCATTGAAATCGGCATCTTGGTTAAAAAGATAAATTGGTGTTGTATAGTCTGCACTCAAACTTGCAGACCAACGTGGTGTATCAGGAATTCGGTTACCTGCTTTGGCGGCAGATAATGTATTCGCTGGTACTTTGCTGATTTTTGCATCGGTATAAGCAATATTGCCACCTAATTTGAAATGTTCATTGATTTGCCAACTGGCTTCTAATTCAGCACCTTTGCTTGTTGTATCAAAATTCTCTGTAGTATTTGCCCAACTTGTCATCGGGTCTATTAATACATAAAGATGTTCATTGCGTGTTTTATTGTAGAAAACAGAGGCTGATGCTTCTAAGCGATTATCTTCACTTTGCCATTTTGTGCCGATTTCATAGCTATTTGTTTTTGCCGCTTGGTAAGGTGTGTCTTGAATACCCGAAGCAATGCTAGTTGAAAATTCACCAAAACTACCCGTTTTATGGCCATGTGCATACATACTATATACTTTCGATTGCTCATTGATATCAAAGGTTAAACCAAGACGACCTGTAATATAGCGATCGGTTAAACTTTGTGCATCTGTATTAATACCTGAACCGGGTGTTTTTCCTTCCCATCTTGCTGAATAGTTAAGTTTATCCCAGTTAAAACGCAAACCACCTGTAATAGAGAATCTGTCAGTTAATGGATAAGTTATTTCACCAAAAATGCCTGTGCTACGTGTTTTATATTTACGGTCAATTCGCGCATACATTGCCCCTCCAATTTGACCACCTGTCTCATCTTCTACAAAATCAAAGAAAAAATCGCGATTGCTGTGTAAATAATTTGCTCCAATTGTCCAAAAAATAGGTGCGCTTTCCAATGAACCTAAGCGAAATTCTTGAAACACATTTCTTTGCGTGCTTCCCATTTGGCGATTGGTGTCAAATGTTTGACCCATAACTACTTGGAAAACGCGGTCATCATAAGCAGGACCGCCAGTAGTGTAATTATTTTTCAAAACATTAGTGATACTAGAGAATTGAAAATTATCCCATTGATGCGTCCAATTGAGTGTTGCACTGCTATTTTCTTGATCGCCAAGTAATTTACTGTCATCAATATCTGTAGAAGTGCTGCCGTCTAATAGTGTGATCGCTGCAAATTGTTGTGCCTGTTTATTATATTCAGCGGTGAAAAGTAATTCATCTTGAGCGGTGGGTTGATAGCTCAATCCTAAGCGTGCGCCACGACTATTGGGATAACCTAATGGCTTTCCGCCATTTTGTGTATTATCTAAAGCATGAGCTTGTTTTTGATAATGTGCGGAAAAACGAGCGTTTAATTGTTCATTGATAGGTTGGTTGAACATAAGTTCCGCTTGTTGGAAATGTTGCGTGCCCAGTTTGACATCTATACTGCCCTCTTGTTGAGCGCTAGGTGGATTTGGCATAAGGTTGATAACCCCAGCGGAGCTATTTCGTCCATACAAAGTGCCTTGAGGGCCTTTGAGAATTTCAACTTGCTGCATATCAAAAATAGGCAAACTGAGACGATTATTGGCTTGTGGCGCGCCATTTTGATAAATCACCACCGCTGTATCGTCTGAGCTTCCTGACTCATTACTTAATAGTCCTACGCCACGAATTTTGACCGTTGATTGTGGATTGCCAAAAGAATGAATTTCGACACCAGCAGTTTGTTGCATCAAAGACTCTAAGCTGTGGTCTGTATGTTGTTCGAGTGTTTGTTCGCTAATGCGATTGGTGGTAAATGGTAAGTCAAAACTAGATTCGGAGATAAAACGTGCATTGACCGTGATGGGAGCAAGCTCTATGGCATTAACGCTGCTGCTATTGGTATTTTCTACCTTTTGAGCAGCAGCAAGATTGGGCAAGATTACTGAAATTGCGAGAGAAAGAGGAGTAATTCTCATATTATATTCCCAGTTTTTGAACGTTGTAAGAATGTAACATAGTTAAATTTTTCCTTCAATAATAATCTTTATTGTTTATTTTAGTATTGTCAATTGCAAATAGGTTATTTGTGCTAAGACATATTAAATTTTTTATTCTGCACCCTCTTTATATATTTTTATTAATATCATATAATTACACATATGGATGTGAAGTTGCTTTAGTCGATTTTGCTTTTTTGCTTGCAATGAAAAATAATTTGTTTATAATAGCGCCTTCATCAGTTGCGGGATGGAGCAGTCTGGTAGCTCGTCGGGCTCATAACCCGAAGGTCGTTGGTTCGAATCCAGCTCCCGCTTCCAAAAGGTTTCTTAAGAAAAGCCCTTGTTTAAGGGCTTTTTTCTTGTCTGAATTTTTTTTGGCGGATAGCCGAGGGGAGAATATGACGCGCGAAGAAGCAGTAACAGAATTGTTGCAACCTGTTGTGGAATCAATGGGCTATGAATGGTGGGGCGTGGAGTATCATCATAATTCCGTGCATTCTATTTTGCGGGTATATGTGGATAAGCCGGAAGGCGGCATCGGTATCGACGAGATTGTGGAGATTACCGATCAGCTCAATCCTGTCTTGGATGTGGAAAATCCCATCGCTACGGCTTATACCTTCGAGGTTTCTTCTCCGGGAATGGATCGTCCGCTTTATACCTTGGCGCAGTATGCGCGCTATATCGGCGAGACTTTGAAATTGCAGACCCGTCAAGCGATTAACGGTCAGCGTAAATTTACAGGGGTGTTGCAGACGGTTGACGAGCAGGCGCAGGAAATCACTTTGCATTTTCCGCAGGCGAAAACAGGCGCACAGCAGGTTTTGCCTTTTGCGGCGATTGAAAAAGCGCGTATTGAACCTCGGTTTTAACCCTTAAAGGAATTATGATTATGTCAAAAGAATTATTGGCGATTGTCGAAGTGGTGTCGAATGAGAAGGATGTCAGCCGCGATACCATTTTTCAGGCTTTAGAGGCGGCATTGGCAGCGGCGACGCGTAAGCGTTTTGCCGATGAAGAGATTGAAGTGCGGGTCAGTATCGACCGCAAAACAGGGGAGTATGAGACGTTCCGACTTTGGTATGTGGTTGATGATGAAGATTTTTTAGAAAACCCCGATGCGCAGATGCGCGAGACGGTGGCACACTTGGAGTTTCCGGAAGCGAATTTGTCGGTCGGCGATGTGCATGAAATTCAGATTGAAAACGAAGAGTTCGGGCGCATCAGTGCCATGATGGCGAAGCAGACGATTATCCAAAAATTACGCGAAGCCGAGCGCGAAAAGGTCTATCAGCAGTTTATCGATCAGGAAGGCACTTTGATTCACGGCATTGTCCGGCGTTTTGAGAAGAATAATGCGATTGTCGATGTCGGCGGCGTAGAAGGTACGATTCTGCGCAGTGAGATGATTCCGCGCGAGAAATTGCGTGTGGACGATCGCGTTTTAGGCTATTTGAAAAAGGTAAATGCCGATTTGCGCGGCCCGCAGTTGCAGATTAGCCGGGTGGATCCCGAGTTTTTAATCCAGCTGTTCCAAAAAGAAGTGCCGGAGATTGCTTCGGGCAATATCGAAATCATGGGCGCGGCACGCGATCCGGGCTTACGTGCCAAATTGGCGGTGCGCAGTTTCGATCCGCGCATCGATCCTGTGGGTGCCTGCGTGGGTATGCGCGGTGCGCGCGTGCAGGGCGTGATGAATGAGGTCGGCGGCGAGGGCGTGGATATCGTTTTATGGGACGAAGATGCCGAAACTTATGTCCGTAAGGCGATGGCGCCGGCGGTAATTACCGATACGGCGATTGACGAGGAAGGCAAGGTCATCGAGGTGGCGGTGCCTGAAGAGAAATTAGCGCAGGCGGTCGGTCGCGGCGGTCAGAATGTGCGTTTGGCAAGCGAATTGACCGGTTGGCAAATCACGGTCTTGTCGGAAAAAGAGTTTGCCGAGCGTCAAGCCTCTTTGCAGGGCGAGCGCGAGCAGGTACTGACGGAGATGCTGGGCTTGGACGAGTCGCTGGTGGCGGCTTTAACGGCTGCCGGCTATGCGGATGCCGAGGCGCTTGCCTATGCCGAACGCGAAGATTTATTGGCTTTAGAGGGCTTGGACGATGCCGCGGTGGATACGATTTTAGAGCGCGCAACGGATTATTTGCTCCAGCAAGCCTTTGCCGCCGAAAGCGATCCTGAGGCGGAGATGCAGACCCCTGTGGCGGAAATGGAGAGCGTAAGCGCGGAATTGGCGGAGAAATTAGTCGCCAATGATGTGAATACGCAGGAAGATGTGGCGGAGTTGTCGGTAGATGAATTGATGGAAATCGGCGGCTTGGGTCAGGAAGAGGCGGCAGCCTTGATTTTAACAGCGCGCGAACCTTGGTTTCGCTAATCGATAGCGGAGGAAATATGTCAACAGTAGCAGAACTCGCCAAACAATTAAAAATTCCCGTAGAGCGTTTGCTCGAGGTCATCAACGAAGCCGGCTTGGGAGAAAAAACGCAGACAGATACGCTGACGCCTGCGCAGAAATTAAAGATTTCTCAGCATATGACGAAAAAAGGCGGCAAGGGCGCATCGGCTGTGAAAAGCGTGAGTCCGCCGAGCAAGGCGGCGCCGAAAGCGGAGGGCAAAAAAGCCGAGAAGAAAGCGGCGGCTAAGCCTGTGAAAAAGAATGAGCCGAAGAAGTTAAGTGCGCGCGAAATTGCCCAGCAAATGGCGGAACAGAAACGCATGCAGCAGGGCGAGGAGCAGCGCGAAAACGAAGCGCGTGCGCGTCAAGAGGCTTTGGCGGCGGAAGAAAAACGTCAGCAAGAAGAATTAGAGCGTAAGAATCGCAAAGAAGAAGCGGAAAAGGCGGAGAAAGCAGAGGCGCAGGCGCGCGAGAAAGCCGAAGCCGCTTTGCAGGCGCAATTAGCCGAGCAGGAAAAACAGCGCGCGGCGCGCGAAGCGGAAGAAGCGAAGAAAAATGCCGCCGAAGAATTGCGCAAGCAAGAGGAGCGCGAGAAGCGTTCGGCGAAAGAGCGCGAGGAATTGGAGCGTCAGCGCCAAGAGGCTCTGCGCGATGTGGAGCGTCGCGAGGGTTATGAAGAAGAGGCGGAGAGCCGCTTCCATATCCGCAGCAAAGATAAGAATGCCAACGGTCGTACCGACCGCAACAGCAAACGCGCGGTGCGCAACAGCGATGATGAGCAACGCGGTTCGGCGCGCGGCGCCGGCGGTAAAACAGGGCGCAAAAACGAGCGCAAGGGCGGCAAATTTGAAAAACCTGCCCAGCCGGTAAGCCGCGAAGTACGTATTCCCGAAACGATTAGCGTCGGCGAATTGGCGCAGAAAATGAGCGTTAAGGCGGGCGATTTGATTAAGGCGATGATGAAAATGGGTTCGATGGTGACGATTAACCAAATCATCGACCAAGAGACCGCTGCTTTGATTGCCGATGAATTAGGCCACAAATATGTGCTGCTCAAGGAAAACGAGCTGGAAGAGCAAGTCATGGCGGAAGCCGAGGGCAATAGCGCCGATGTGATTACGCGTGCGCCGGTAGTAACGATTATGGGACATGTGGATCACGGCAAAACTTCTTTGCTAGATTATATTCGCAAAACCAAAGTGGTCGCCGGCGAAGCGGGCGGCATTACCCAGCATATCGGTGCCTATCGCGTCGATACTTCCCGCGGTCGGATTACCTTTTTGGATACGCCGGGACACGCCGCCTTTACTGCCATGCGGGCGCGCGGCGCGGATGTAACGGATATCGTGGTGTTGGTAGTGGCTGCCGATGACGGCGTGATGCCGCAGACCAAAGAAGCGATTCAGCATGCCAAAGCGGCGAATGCGCCTGTGATTGTGGCGGTAAACAAAATGGATAAGCCGGAGGCGGATCCCGAGCGGGTCAAATCCGAGCTGTCGCAGAAAGGCATTATTTCCGAAGAGTGGGGCGGCGAGAATCTATTCTCTTACGTTTCCGCGAAAACGGGTGAAGGCATTGACGATTTGCTTGAGCAGATTTTGATTCAGGCGGAGGTAATGGAATTGACCGCCGCTTCTACCGGCGTTGCCAAAGGTGTGGTTGTGGAATCGCGCTTGGATCGCGGACGCGGCAGTGTGGCAACAGTCTTGGTGCAATCCGGTTTGATGAAAAAAGGCGATATTATGTTAGCCGGCATGGAATACGGACGTATCCGCGCGATGCTGGACGAGCACGGCAAGGAATTGGAAGAAGCCGGTGCCTCGACGCCGATTGAAGTGTTGGGCTTATCCGGCACACCGAATGCCGGCGATGATGTGATTATCGTTGAAAACGAACGCAAGGCGCGCGAGATTGCCAACTTCCGCCAAGGTAAGTTCAAAGAAATCAAGATTGCGCGGCAGCAGAAAGCCAAACTGGAAAATCTGTTCAATAATGTCGATAGCGGCAAAGTCAGCACCGTTAATCTGATGATTAAGGCGGACGTGCAAGGTTCTGTGGAAGCATTGTCGGATTCTTTACTGAAATTATCGACCGATGAAGTGCAAGTCAGCATTGTTTCTACAGGCATCGGCGGGATTACCGAATCCGACGTGCAATTGGCGATTGCCTCTTCGGCAACCATTATCGCCTTTAACGTGCGTGCCGAAACCAATGCCAAGAAATTAGCCGAAGATGAGGGCGTGGATTTGCGCTATTACAGCATCATCTACGAAGCCTTAGACGATGTGAAAGCGGCGATGCAGGGCATGTTGTCGCCGGAAATTCGCGAAGATATTATCGGTTTGGCAGAAGTGCGCGATGTCTTCCGTTCGTCCAAACTGGGCGCGGTGGCAGGCTGCATCGTGGAAGACGGGGTATTGAAACGCAACAATCCGATTCGCGTTTTGCGCAATAACGTTGTGATTTACGAGGGCGAATTGGAAAGTCTGCGCCGCTTTAAAGACGATGTCAGCGAAGTACGCGCCGGTACAGAATGCGGCTTAGGCGTGAAAAACTACAATGACGTGCGCGTCGGCGATCAAATCGAATGCTATGAACGCGTCTCGGTCGAGAGGACTTTATAATGCGTAAAGGAATTGACCGCACTCGCCGCATCGGCGAACAAATGCGGCGCGATTTGGCACAGGCGGTGGGCGAAATTCTCGACCACCCCCATGCCTCGATGCTTTCTTTTACCGGTGTTAACGTAACGCGCGATTTGTCCTATGCCAAAGTCTATGTAACGCATGTGCTGGATAATCCGCTGGAGCGTGAGGAATTGGTCAAGGCACTCAATAAGCATGCCGGACAATTCCGTCATTATCTTGCCAAGCGTTTGTCTATCCGCAAAGTGCCGGAGCTGACTTTCGTTTACGACCAATCGGTAGAATACGGCGCGCGCATGGAACATTTATTGGGCGATTTGGTTAAGGATTTGCCGGCGGAAGACGAATCTGAAGAGGACGAAGCGTGAAATTGAATTGGCGCGGCAAATCTGCCGCCCATGATGTGTAAGCGGATATTCATATGAAACGCCCTCTAAGCGGCATTTTATTATTGGACAAAGTCGCCGGCATCAGTAGTAATGCCGCCCTGCAAAAAGCGCGGTGGCTGTATCAGGCGGAAAAAGCAGGGCATGGCGGCACGCTCGACCCCTTCGCCACAGGTTTATTGCCGCTGCTTTTCGGCGAGGCAAGCAAATTCGGGCAATATCTTTTAGGCGCGGACAAAGGCTATGTAGTGACTATCCGCTTTGGACGCGAAACCACGACTGACGACCCCGAGGGCGATACCCTGCGCGAAGCCGCCATTCCGGATTTGGCGCAGCAAGATTGGACAAATCTGCTCGCTTCCCTTGGCGGCGATTATTTGCAAACGCCGCCGATTTTTTCCGCACTCAAAGTGCATGGCAAACGCGCCTATGAATTGGCGCGCCGCGGCGAGATTCCCGAGCTGGCGCCGCGTCCGGTGCAATTGCATGCGCTTAATCTCTTAGCCGTGCATGAAGAGCAGATTGTGCTGGAAGTCTCTTGTTCCAAAGGCACATATATCCGCGCCCTGGCGCGCGACATCGGCCGTTTGCTCGACAGCGCCGCCTATGCTGAACAACTGCAAAGAACGGCGGTGGGTAAATTATCCCTTGCGCAGGCGCACAGTCTGCAAACGATTGAAACCTTAGCGCCCGAAGCGCGCGATGGATTGCTGCTGCCGATTAGCGCCTGCTTGGATGATATGGCGCGATTAGCAATCCCTGCGGCAAAAATCCGCTTTATCCGCCACGGCAACGATATTGAAACGGATGCCGATGAAGGCGAATATGCCCTTTATGACGAGGGCGATTTTTTCGGCATCGGGCGAGTGACTAAGGGGCGGCTGTATCCGCAGCGTCTCTGCCGTTTGCCCGATTCAGACAAGGAGCGGCAATGAGCCCATATCAAAAATCGGATTTCCACTATGAATTGCCTGAGGAGCTGATTGCGCGTTATCCGCTTGCCGAGCGCAGTGCCTCGCGTCTCTTAGTCGCGCAAGTACAAGACGAGCAGAATCTGATGCTTAGCGACCAAAAAGTCAGCGATTTGCCGCAATTTATCCAACCGCAAGACCTACTGGTATTTAACAATACGCGCGTTTTGCCCGCCCGTCTTTTCGGCGAAAAATCCAGCGGCGGCAAAATCGAACTCTTGATTGAACGCCTGCAAGATACGCATCATGTCGCCGCCTATATCCGCGCTTCCAAAGCGCCGAAAATTGGCGCGACTCTGCATATCGGCGGCTATCAAGTGCAAGTGCAGGGGCGGCATGAAGCCCTGTTTTATCTGTACAGCGACAGCCCTTGGGCGGAAATCATGCAGCGCTTGGGCGAAATGCCCATACCGCCTTATTTGGAACGCCAAGCCGATGAAAGCGATGATGAACGCTATCAAACCGTCTATGCCAAACATCTTGGCGCGGTTGCCGCACCGACCGCCGGACTGCATTTTGACAGCGCCTTGCTTGCCGCTTTGAGTGCCAAAGGCATTGCCAGTACGGAAGTTACGCTGCATGTCGGTGCAGGCACTTTTCAGCCTGTGCGTCATGAAGACTTATCCGCCCATGTCATGCACAAAGAATGGCTGAGCGTCAGCGAGGAAAACGTGGCGGCTGTTGAGGCTTGCAAAGCCAGAGGCGGACGCGTGATTGCCATCGGCACGACCAGTTTGCGCGCCTTGGAAAGCGCGGCACAAAGCGGTAGATTGCAAGCCTTTGCAGGCGATACCGATTTATTCATCACACCGCCCGACTACCGCTTCCGCGTCGTCGATGCCTTATTTACCAATTTCCATCTGCCCGAATCTACCTTGCTGATGCTCGTCAGCGCCTTTGCCGGCATGGAAAACACGCGTCGCATCTATGCCCACGCCATTGCGCAGCAATACCGCTTTTACAGTTACGGCGATGCGATGTTTTTACCGCAGCGCTTAGATAATCAAAGAGAAAGCTAAACCTGCCTTACAGTTCTTCGGCAGTCGATTATTGTTCCCGTTTTTGTGTCAATAGCCAGTGGATGACTTCCGGACTGTCGAAAACGCTTTCCCATGTGTTATGCGGATTTTTGCTGAGAATGCCGTTATCTCCGGCTTGCATGGTGCTGAATTCGGTATAGCGCAGGAAGGGGGCTTTCAGTTCACGCAGAATGGCAACGTTGATGCGTGTGCCTTCTATCGGCGCGGTCTTATCTTCTTTGCTGTGGAAGAACCACATAGGAATGTGTTTGACGGGTTCCAAACTTTCGGCATCGGCTTGTCCGTCTATCCATTCAATTGTGTTCGCTTCGCGTCCGCTGAGCAACAGAGCGGCAGCAAAGAAATCGGGACGTTGCTGTAAGAGTTTTAGTGCGCCTTCCGCGCCGCGCGATAATCCGATGAGGTAAATGCGGTTTTTGTCTATATTGGGATGAGCGGCAGTCGTTTCCTCAATCATTTTGAGTAGTAGTGCAAGACGATTTTGTGTCTGCCAATGAATGCCGCCGGTTTGCCCCTTGCTTGCATCGTCGAAAGGATCGAAGACGGAGGCATATTGCGGCGCCAGTACAAAACCTTGTTCTTGTTGCAAGGTGGCAATCGCGCCTTTACTGGATAAGAGTTGCGCCGTATTGTCTTTGCCCAATTGTCCGGAACCGTGCAGGAAAACGGTAAGCGGATAGGTTTTTTCGCCGACTTGCTGCGGTTGGTAAAGGCGGTAATGAAGCCGGTTGTCGGGATTATCTGCTGCACTGATGTGATGCGGCGTAAAATCTTGCACATAGGGCATGAGAACTTGCGCTGCCGTCGTTTCAATATGGTTTTTGCCTACGGTTTTGCCGTTAAGGAGTTTGAGGTGTCCGTTTTGGCGGATGCGATAGACGAGGCGTTCGCCGTAATATTGCGGTACGCGGTTGGCTTGCACTTTTTCCACGTTGACGATATTGCCTTGCTCGTCTCTTGCACGAAAAGTTTGCGCAGCTTCATTTTCAATCTGCAATTGGTATAAATTGGCATTGGCATCTTGGACGTCTAATTCCAAAATGAGAAATTTTCCTGCCTGCGGACTGGCTGATTTTGCCGCTTTATTATTGCTGTAGGTATTGAGGACGCTACGTTTGCCGGTTTCTTGCTGATCAAGCAGGGTATTAATTTCAAAAATAGGGGCAAGGTGGCTGCCGGAAATCAAATTGTCTTCGTATTCCAGAGCAAGCGCGGAAATTTTTTGCCCGTTTGGACTGAGCTCGGCAATGAGGGTAGCATTAACGATGCTTGTGTCTTGCACCAAATCTGCGGCAAGTGTTGCGCTGTGAATGCCGATAGCTAAAAGGCTGATAATGGCGCTGCGGTATTTATTCATGATATCTCCCGAAAAAAGCCCCTTCGTTTAAAGGGGCTGTGTGTGAATTAGGATTTCAACTTTTGCGTTTTGACGTAGAGCATGATGCCGCCTAATACGCCCAAAGGCAGAATGAGGTCGGTAATCGAACCGTCATTTCCCCATACTAAATTGGCGAGAATAACCAGCGAACCGCCAATTGCCCAAGCGATAGTGGTTGGAATTGACCAAACAATCATTTGTTTTTTCACGTCATTAATTCCCATCATGCGATTCACTACCCAGAATAAGCTGTCATTGAAATAACCGAAGAATAGTGAGCCCATAGTGGCGGCTTGTGCGGCCAGCAGCATGTTTACACCGGGAATCTGCGAAAGAATCGGTGCGGAAATCGAGGCGGCGGTAATCATAGCAACTGTGCCCGAGCCTTGAATAAAGCGGACTAAGGTGGAAACGATGAAGGGGATTAAAATCGGCGAAATAGGCAATTGCGCGATTTCTTTTGCCAAAGCATCACCGGCACCGCTTTCGCGTAAGACCATGCCTAAAGCGCCGCCGGCACCTGTAACCAATAAGATGATGCCGGCGGATTTTACGCCTTCTTCCAAATAATTGGCGGTGTCGTTTTTGCTGCTGTGTGGTAATAGCGTATATACGGCGATCAATACGCTGATGGCTAAAGCAATCATCGGGTGTCCGATGAAGACAAAAAATTGATAGACAACGCTGCTGTTCAAGTCGGGATTGCTTTTGGCAATCAAGTCTAAGATAGCTTTGATAAAGATTAAGGTAATCGGTAAAACGATCGGCATTAAAGAAAGCGTTAAACTCGGCAAAGCTTTTTTCTCGCGACTTTCAATGTAATCGTCGTATTTTTGTTTCAATTCTTCATCGCTAAAGACTTGCTGATTGAAATCAGGATATTTTTTATCCAACCATTTGGCATACATGACCATGCCGATTACAGGAAAGGCGGCAAAAGACATACCGACCAAAAGCATCGCGCCGATATCGACATTAAACAACCCCGCCACGCCTAAAGGTCCGGGCGTCGGCGGAACAGTATGGTGGGTAACGACCAAACCGCCGGCGAGCGCCACACCTAGGGTTAAGAGTGAACGTTTGCCGTTTTTCGCCAATGCTTTAGCGACAGGATAGAGAATCACAAAGGCAGAATCCACAAAAATGGGAATACTGACTACGTAACCGGTAAGCGCCAAAGCCCATTCTTCTTTCTTTTTACCTAAGAATTTAATGAAACTGTATGCCATTTTCTCAGCAGCACCGGAGGCTTCCAGCACGCTGCCCATCATGACGCCCAAGCCGATGACAATGCCGATGCCGCCTAATGTGCCGCCGAATCCTTTGCTGATGGCGCCTAAAGTGTCGTTAACGCTCATTCCGCCGATTAAGCCGGCAATGGCGGCGGCAATCAGCATGGCGATAAAAGCGTGTACGCGGGTTCTTAATACCAGTATGACCAGCACGAAGACCGCTATTAATAAACCGATGACCGGTATGGGAAGACCTAAAAACATAACTACCTCTATAAATTAAAATTATTTCATGTCAAATTGAATAAACTGCTTGATGACACTGGCGAAATCGGCATCAGCTTTAAAACCGAGTGCCTGTGCTTGCGCACAATTGATTTCTACCGGCCAACTGGCAACGATGTTATTGATGTTTTCGTCGAACTCGAACGTGATTTTTTCTAAAATTTCCTCTCCTTTGATATGGGCCAAATCCGCCAGCATTTGTTTGACGCTGACCATAAAACCGGGCAAATTAATCACATGCCAGCTGCGCGGCGGTAGAGATGGCAGCGTTAGCGCGTGAATAAAATTCTCGACAATCGTGTTGGGACTGGATAGCCACAGCAATAAATCCTCCGATACCGGACAGATGGCATTTTCGCCGTGCAAAGGCTCGCGTATGATGCTGCTGACGAAAGAGGAGGCGGCTTTGTTCGGTTTGCCGGGGCGGATGCAAATAGTGGGCAGGCGTACGACCAAACCGTCAACAAAGCCTTTGCGGCTGTAATCGTTAATCAGCAATTCGCTCATCGCCTTTTGCGTGCCGTAAGTTGATTGCGGGGTAAGCGCGGTAGCGTTTTGAATCACATCGGGCAATTCGCCGCCGAATACGGCTAAAGAACTGGAGAAGATAAAGCGGATAGAGGGCTTGATACGGCGACAGACTTCGAGCAAATTGCGTGTGGCGAGAAAATTGATTTCATAGCCCAAATCCGGATCTTGTTCGGCATGGCTGCTGACAATCGCTGCCAAATGGAAAATGGCATCAGTATTTTTCGTGATAATGGCATCTAAACTTTCCGGATTGCGCAAATCCATTTCAATGCAGCGGACTCGCGGATCATTATTGGGCGCAATCGGTTTGATGACATCGATTAGAACCAATTCCTCAATCTTAATCTTGTCTTGAGACAAGAGCGTTTTCGCCAAACGTTGGCCTAAAAATCCTTGTCCGCCGGTGATAATAATGTTCATGATTTCTCCTTAATTAAAAAGAAATTAGTTTTAGGCTAAGAAACGCCCCATTACTTGTCCGCCTACCAATACCCAAGTCATCAGCATGGAGGTCAGCAGTGGACCTAGGTAAATGTATCCCGTTTTGAGATAGCACCAATGATTAATTACTGTAAATACAATAAATTGGGGGATGATTACGACTAGCATCATCATCCAGCGACCACCAAACTGCGGTAGACCGATCACATCAAATCCAGGACCGATTTGCATGAAGTTCAAACCAAAATGGAAAATCCATAACAACAGTAAGCCGCCAATAACGAAGAACAGAGTTTGCAGACTCCAAGTGAATAATGTGGTGTTAAAACTGCTTTTCATCTCCCTCCGCATCTGCACGGAGATAATCAAACCATTAAAGACGATGAAGAAAAATAGGATCGGCAGCCAATAGAAGAAGAGGATGGCAAATCTTTCCGCAGTCAAAGGTTTTAACAAAGGCCATAAAAATCTCAGTTCGACATGCAGGCATTGATAAATAATGCAGGTAAATAGATATAGTCCTCCTACACCAATCAGGCTTAAGACAAAGGAACGCCAAACAATCACAACGGTTTTAATAGAGGTGGAAGCGCTCACCACACCGAATTCGCTTAGAGAAATAAAGGATTTCCTCTGCCAGATCAGGAATAAGATCAGGCTGAATATGCCGCTGGCCAATAGCCATAAAATGATGCCGTTGCCCATCTCCAAAGGCATAAAGGGCAGGAGTGCAGCAATCGGCTCATTCGGACCGCCCCACTGCGTAAACAGAGGATAAAACAGGGTGGTAATGGCAATATTGATGAGGGAAAATTTCCACCATGAACGTTTAGAAATAGCGGTTTGCAGGGTGGGCTGTTTGCAGATTGCAGAAAAATAGCTTGTTTTCAGCAAGCTCTCGGCAGCACAAAGCAGCGCCATTAAGGCAAAGAACAGACTGAACAAACCAGTAAATTCTTTATACCAATAGCTTTGCCGGTTAATCTCTGGCCAATGACTGCTTTGATCGCCTTGCTGCAGGGTTTGGTTAAACCATGACACGATTTCTTTATTGCTTTGCGAAGCAATCATCACGCCCAAATGTGTACCATTGACCAATGCGGCGCGTCTAGCGGAGCCGTCTTCAATATTGCCGTAAGTATGATTCCATTGCAGGCGCTCGTTTTCTGCCAAGCCGAAAGCCTCCAAGCGTTTAGGATGGCTGATCAGATCTTTCACAGGAAAGGTTCTCTCCCGATAACCGCCGATTTCTTCATATAAACCCTGGGTCAGCAGATAGTTATTGAGCCCGGTTTCTCCGCCGTTGCTGCTCAGACCGTTGATGGCTTTGTGGTCGGGATTGAGTTTGGCCACGCGGATGGCATTGAGCGCGCCAGTGGAATGACCGAAGATGCCGAGCTTGTCTTTATCGATAAAATTCAGTTGTTTTAAATATTGATAACCGTTATTGGCACCACTCATATTACGGTTTGAAGCGGGCAGGCTAGTGGAGAATCCGTGGCCAAAGTGGTCGATGGCCAGTACCACAAAGCCGCGCTTGGCCAACTCCAAAGCACCGAAGGTATTAGTGGCTTCTTTATCACTTTGATAGCCGTGCAATGCCAAAACTCCTGGTTTGGGAGTTTCGGGAGTGGCGGAGACAGGACGATAGAGTTTTGCTGACATCGGTTTCATCTCTTCTGTCATGAAGACGATATTGCTGACATCGATGTTGCCGAAGTCTCTTTCTATGGCCGAGCCTAAATAGGCAGATATTGTCGAGAGTAAGATAAATATCAGTGCTGCGATAGAGGTATTTTTTGCTTTCATCTAGCACTCCGAGGCAAGAACTGTGACTTGTGCACTATCAATCCCTTTCACTAACAAAGGCACAGCCATCACGGTGGATAGAGATGCCGCATTGATTGTGGATAATTTCATGTCTTCGATAATGCAAATATAGTTGTCGCTGTACATGCCTAACATGATTTGATGGGCTTTGATGCCATGGTCAGGATGAGCAGGAGAAGCCAAAGAAATAAAATCAAAGCCGATGGCTTTGAGGTTTTTCGCATGATCGATAAGATATTGAGCGGCGTTGATGCTGACGGCGCCGCCATTTTCGGCATATTCTTTGGGCGAGGATTGTCTTAAGCCTTCAAGACCAGTTCGGATCAGTAAACAATCCGCCTGCTGAATAGCCCCAAGATGAGGCATTAAATCCTCTTTTTCGATCATTGATCCGCTTTGCTTGGGAATATCGATTAGCAAAGGCTTATCATAAAGAAACTGGCTCAAAGGCAGTTCCGTAATACTCGGACCATTGTGGTTGAAATGTTTTGGTGCGTCAAAATGAGTGCCGAAATGATTGAAGAGATGGATAATCGAGCTGTTGTAATGATCTCCCTTATCGATGCGCGAACTGGCTTCTATACTTAAAGTCGGTTCGCCAGGATAACCCATATCGGCGATATCCAAAGGATAGGAAATCAGATAGTAATTCATACGTCCTCCTTAAGATTATTTGCCTTTATAGCGCTCAAACCAGGCTAAGCCCTGTGTGGTTTCTCCGCGCGGTTTATATTCACAACCGATATAGCCTTCATAACCCATTTCATCCAATTTATTAAAAATGAATTGGTAATTGATTTCCCCTTCGTCGGGTTCATGGCGATCCGGCACGGAAGCGATTTGGACGTGTGAAAATTTGCCTTTGAGTTTGTCGGTCAAACGGGCGAGATTGCCGTCAACATTTTGCGCATGGAAATAGTCCAGTTGAACAAAAACATTGTTTTTATTGATTAAATCGACAATTTCCAAGGTGTCGTATTGGCTTTTGAGAAAATATCCGGGTTTGACTTCAGGGCTTAATGCTTCTAGGCAGATATTGATGCCTTGGGCTTTGAATTTATCCGCCGCATACAGAATATTTTCGATAAAGGTTTTTTTATAGGCTTCCCGGTCTGCACCTTCAGGCACAACCGCCGCCATGATATGCACGCTGGGACATTGCAAGGCGATGGCGTATTCCAAGGCTTGATCAATGTCGCGTCGGGCATCCGTTTCGCGTCCCGGAATGGCGGCTAATCCCCACTCCCCTTTGGATATGTCGCCTGCGGCAGTATTAAACAGCACTTGTTTCAAACCGAATTGATCGAGTTTGGCTTTTAGTTCTTCGGCAGGGTAGTCGTAAGGCCATAAATATTCGACGTATTTGAATCCCGCTTTAGCCGCTGCTTCAAAGCGGTCTAAAAAAGGTTTTTCGTTAAACATCATGGTGAGATTCGCAGCAAATTTAGGCATGTCATTTTCCTCTGTTTTCTAAATCTTTTACTTCATCATCCGTGAGATAACGGATTTTTTGTCCTTGAAGAATGAAGAATAATTTCGCTGTTTCTTCCAATTCTTCGGCATTGTCCGCCGCATCCAAAAGATCGGATCCCGTAACGACGATGCCGTGATTTGCCAAGAGAAAAGCTTTGCCAAGCAGCGCTCTTTCGCCCAATTCCGTAGCGATATGCGGCGAACCGGGACGGTAATAAGGTATTACAGGCAGTTTTCCTATGCGCATGACGTAGTAGGGGGTAAAGGCTTTGATGGCATTGTCGCAGTCAAGATTTTCCAAACAGGACAGTGCGGTAAGATAAGTGCTGTGTAAATGCACGATGGCTTGGCAGTCGGGATTGCGGCGATACATTTCCAAATGAAAAACCGATTCTTTGGAAGGTTTGTCGCCCGACAATACCTTGCCTTGGCTGTCAATGACGGATAAACGATTGATTTGCAGACGCCCTAAGGAAGAACCGGTCGGCGTAACCAAGATGCGTTCTTCATCAAGGCGGACGGACAGATTTCCCGCGCCGCCTACCGTGTAGCCGCGCTCATAAAAGGAGCGCCCTAGGCTGACCATTAATTCTTTTTGTTCCAATTCAGTCATGAAAACATTCCTTGTGCGTAAGCGAAAAAGTCTTCCGTGCCGAAGTTTCCTGATTTCAGCGCCAGATAAATGTCATCGTCCAAAGCTTTTAACCAAGGCACACCGGGGGCAATCTGTTTGCCGATATGAAAACCTGTGCAGCCAAGTTCTTGTACGACAATACTTGAGGTTTCTCCGCCGGCATTGATGAAATTCACGACGCCGGCTTCTCGTCTTAAGCGACCGGCTAATTTGGCAAAAGTTTGCTCGATGGCATGACTGGCCTTATTGCCGCCGAATTCGGCTTGAATGGCTTTCAATTCTTCCGGCGCAACAGTGGCATATATCATCGGCGCAAATTCATCGTCTAAATGTTTGATAACTTTTTCATATAGCTCATCGGCATAATCGTGATTGTTAACCGCTTGCGCGACATCAAGATAAAAATGGTTAGCTTTGGCTTTATAAGCATTGACTTGCTTATTGGTCATAAGGGAGCAAGAGCCGGATAACACCACGGTTTTTGCTTTTTTAGGCAGGAAAGCATTCGTGCCTTTTTTACCGCCGCTAAGATATGCCGCCATATAAGCGCCTAAGCCAGAGCCGCCTGTTACCAATTTGAAATCTGCAACAGCTTCTGCCAATACCGCTAATTGGCTGTTATCCGCCGCATCAACCACCGCATAGCGGTAGCCCTGCGATTTCAATTCTGCAAAACGCGCCTTGACGCGTTCGGTGCCTTGAACGACATCGCTGTAAGCCACTAATCCCGTTTTGCCTTTTGCCTGAGCATTCATCAAACGCATGAGATTTGCATCCGACATAGGCGTGATAGGATGGTGACGCATACCGGATTCGTTGAGTAATACGTCGCCGACAAATAAATAGCCGTTGAAAATCGTGCGACCGTTAATCGGCAAAGCAGGCGTGATAACCGTGAAATCATCATTCAATGCCGCTAACAAAGCATCGGTAACAGGGCCGATATTGCCTTTCTCGGTACTGTCGAAAGTCGAGCAATATTTGAAATAATATTGCTTGCATCCGTTTTCTTTCAGCCATTCAAAGGCGTTTAAAGACTGCTCTACCGCTTCGGCTGAAGGATTTGAACGCGATTTCAGGCTAATGACTACCGCATCGACTTTTTCAGCCAATGCCTGCTTCGGTACGCCGTTCATCTGTATGCAAGACAAGCCGTTTTCGACCAAAAAACTGGCAATATCGCTTGCGCCGGTAAAATCGTCAGCAATCACTCCTAACATGAATTACGCTCCTTTCTTAGGTAAATCAATGCCGCTAAAGATTTTAATCACCGCACTGTCGTCTTCCTTACCATAGCCGGCATTGCTGGCTTCGGTAAACATCGAATAAGCGGTGCTGGCAAGATGCAGGGGAAAATGCAGAGATTTGGCGGTATCGTTTACCAAGCCCAAATCCTTGACAAAAATATCGACCATTGAAAGCGGGGTGTAATCGCCGTCAACAACATGCTTCATACGGTTTTCAAACATCCAAGAATTGCCCGCCGCATGCGTGACGACGTCATACATCATCTCTAAAGGAATTCCCGCTTTTGCGGCAAGCGCCATCGCTTCCGCACCTGCGGCGATATGCACGCCTGCCAATAACTGATGAATGATTTTGACGGTAGCGCCTAATCCGATTGCTTCGCCGATGTTGTAAACCTTAGAGGCCGTAGCGTCTAAAACAGGCTTCAGCTTATCGAAGGCTTCTTGCGGACCGGAAGCCATGACCGTCATTTCGCCTTGCGCCGCTTTTGCCGCACCGCCGGACACAGGAGCATCCAGCATAATGAGTCCCAATTCTGATAATTTTTGTGAAATACTTTGTGTGTCAGCCGCAGCCATAGTTGAAGAGACCATGATCGGCGTTCCTTTTTTGAGCTGCCTGGCAATGCCGTTTTCGCCGAATAAGACCATATTTGCTTGAGTCGCATTCACCACCAAAATCACGACCGCATCTAATTTTTGTGCAAAATTGTTAGCATTCACAGCCGTTTCTTTTGCGCCGGCGAATTTTAATTTTTCTAATGAAATCTGATTGATATCAATTCCATAAGTATCTAAACCCGCATGGATGCAAGATAATGCGGCTCCCATGCCCATAGAGCCGAGTCCAATAACAGCGACCGAGTAAGTCATAGCATCTCCTAGATTTTTGAGTGAAAAATATAATCTGGTAAGTGAAAAATTACTTTTTATTTACTACTTGGCAAGACAATAGCACTGATAAAAAATGTTGTCAAATGTTATTTTGTGTAAAAGTTTGTTTTGTGAGAACGTCGCTCAGCCTAGAGTAAAAGGTAGAAGACCATCGTATCTTAGTGCATATTTTGAAATGATTTTGAGTAATTTTTCTTTTTTATTATAATGTTATCTAAAAATACGACTATTTTTTTGATAAAAGAAAATGTTTTTTTATAATAGCTCACACAAATTCACAATATTTAAGGTTTTAACGTGATTCCAGCACAAAGACAAAAACGCATTCTTAATTTGATAAAAGAAAGAAAAATAATAAGTATCAACGAGTTATCTGATATTCTTCAAGTCTCGCACATGACTATTCGCCGCGATATCCAAAAACTGGAAGACGAAGGTAGAGTGGTTTCGGTGTCAGGCGGCGTTCAAGCCTTGGAGCATTTGCCTTATGAAGCCACTCATGACGATAAATTTTTGGTTTTCCATGATGAAAAAGAAAATATCGGTCGCCAATCCGCGCAATTGATTCCGGAAAATGTCACGGTTTATTTGGATGCCGGTACCACAAACCTTGAAATTGCGCGGCAAATCGTCGCGCGCGAGGACTTGTTGGTCATTACCAATGATTTTGTTATTGCTAATTTTTTGATGGCGCAAGGACAATCCAATCTGATTCATATCGGCGGTACGGTCAATAAACTTAACCGCTCTTCAGTCGGCACATTGGCGGCGCAAACCTTATCCCAATTGGCGATAGATATTGCTTTTGTTTCCACTTCTTCTTGGAATTTAAAAGGCTTGACCACGCCGGATGAAAATAAAATTCCTGTCAAAAAAGCCATTATTCAAGCGGCGCATAAAAATATTTTGGTATCGGATTCTTCCAAATATGGCAAAGTAGCGACATTTTTGATTTGTCCTTTAACGGTTTTCGATTGCATTATTTGTGATAAGGAATTGCTGCTGAATGCGCAGGAAGCCATCCGCGATATGGATGTGGATTTATTATTAGTCTGAATGATTTTTAGGAAGGTGAGGCTGGAAGTATCCAGCCTTTTTAGAGCTTAATATTGTGGGCAGGGAATATAAATTTTTTCATCATTATGGCTATTGCATAAATAATAGCCATGTAATATTGCACGGAAACTATGTTGACTTTTAATAAAGTTATTACCTTTTTCTGTCACTAATCGCTTGACCATTGCCATGCGCTCTTTTTCTTCTAGCGCCGCAAAATAGCGCGGCAATGGAATTTCGAAAAACTGATAAAATAATCTGGCTTGATTCGTGCTGCGAAATTCATAAGTTTGAATCCAAGTAACATCTTTTTTTAAATAATAATACAAGCGGCCGGCACTGATTTTATTTCTTATGGCAATTCTTTCTTCGGCGGTTTTTATGGATATTTGTTTGATATTTTTAATAATTTCATCGCAAGCGTGCTGAATGTCTTCCTCTGGAATATCGAGACTTGCAAACAGTGCTTTAATTAAGGTAAGTCGTTTTTTAAGAGTTCTGTATTTTAAATTTTCGCTTAATGACAACGTCTTGCTATTCAAAATCATATACACTTGTTTTTTAGATTTTTTATAGATATGGGAGTCGGAAAGTTGGGGCAGATACGCTTGCATTTTGTTTAATAATGCGTTTAGCGAAATATGCTGTTCCTGCATTCGCATTAAGGCGTTCAGGCTCAGATAATGTGTGGGGGATAATTGTGCGGAATTGCTAAGACAGTTCGAGCAGAAATGAATGTTAGACTGCGTATAAGTAAACATATTCATGGAATTTCCTTTTTCGCGCATTAAAGAGGGAAACGGAAATTGCCTTGCGCGTTGAGGAAATCCGCTTTACCAGATAGTTTTACATCGCGCTGGAAGTTGAAAATTAAACCCGCGATGGCGCGCATTATTCATGCTTGCTTTTATTTTGTCAAGAACTCTTATTGAATTTGAAAGAATATACAGAATATTAGTCAGATTATTATTGCTCTCTTCTGCCGCGCCATAATTGCCAAGCCGCGCTCAAATGCACCCCGATATCCAGTAATGGACGCGGCGGCAGGAGCGAGGCTTGTCCGCCGGCAAGATAGGTCCGAATATCAGGATTATCAATAACTAAGGCTTGGTTGGCAATCAATTTTCCGGCGGCGCTGTGGCGTACCAATCCCGCACCGTTGCAGCAGGAAACGACAAAGACATGAGGCTGCGCCTCGCCGAAAATCGGCATGTGATTATGCGAAATCGGCAGCCAGCCCTGCCATGTATGCGTGGCAGTCGCCTGAATCTGCGGAAAACGCTTACCCAACATCGCCAAATGCGATTGCTGCACTTGCTTAATATCGCTTAACTGTTCACGCAATTTGGGCGAATAGCGAAAACCGTGGCGGCTAAGCAGGCGGCGGTCTGCGGTTAAGCGCAAAGTCGCGCCGACCGTGCCGTGGGCAGGCGTAATGCCCCAATTGCGGATGCTGCCCAGCTGCGCCATCTCTCTATCGCTCAAAGGTTCGCTCAACGTAGCCGTAAAGCACCATCGTCACCTGCCGCCAGCGATACAAACCAAAGGCAGACAAAAAGCTGTTTACGGCGATAATCACAGCGCCGCAGCGAATGCTGCCTGTCGGCGTGTAAACGATTTTTTCATCGCCCGAGAAATCGCAGCGGATAACCGACGATTGCTCGAAAATACGCACATTTGCCGGCAAAGTGTCGGCTAAGCCGCGTACCAATGCGGTAGGATTGAGCAGATAAGTGCCGGCGGTAAAAATTGCGCTGTGATAATAAGCTGTACCCAACGCCTGCGCCAATTCATCGCGAGCGCAGGCGCGATAAGGCTCCTGCCATTGCTCGAGATTGCGGCGGTAATTTGCCAGCAAGGGCGCATCGACATCGGCGGTTACGGCGGCATGATAACGCCCTGCCTGAAGCCAATCGCAGTCGATATGATGCGTCTGAACTAATGCTTCTAATTGCTCGAGCGTGCGGCGAAATAATTGAATCTCGGCTTGCGCGGCGGCGGTGCCGGCAACGTTATTATCGCTGTAATGCGGTAAATCAATCGCAAAACCCGAATTTTTGCCCGAAGCATTTTCGCCGATAACATGTGCTTCCAACACGGCAATGCGCGCTTGCGGTGCCTGCTCCGCCAAACGTCTGGCAGCGGCAAGCCCTGCGAAACCGCCGCCGATAATCAGCCAATTCGCAGTCTCTCAGCGTTTAAAGCCACCATCGCCTCGCGTTTCGGTAATAAAGCATTCCAACCGCTAGGCGAATCCGTACAAGGCAAAGTCGCTATCTGTTTCAAGCTCATAAAAATTTCTTCTTACGCAAAAAAGCATAAAATTCCTCACTGAATAAGGCATAACCTGCCGCATTCGGATGAATTTGATCGGAGCGCAAATGTTCTTTGCGCAAAATATCGCCCCAAGCCGAAGGATAGAGTGTGATATTTTCGGCGGCGGCAATCTCAGCATAGAGTTCATGGTCTCTGGGTACGCCCAAAACCGCACCCGCATTCAAGCCCGGCACGCCGACTAAAATCATCTGCGCTCCCGTTTCTCGCACTAATTTAATGATTTGCTTGATGTTGCTGCGCGTTTCGCCGGCAGACTGTCGGCGCAGAAAATCATTACCGCCGATGCTGATAATCACCAATTGCGGCTGGTGCTGCGCCAATAAAGCCGGTAAACGTGCCAAGGCTTGCGCACTGGTATCGCCGCTCACGCCGCCGTTGACAATATGCCAAGAAGTTTTCGCCGCCAACAGACTCGGATAATCTTCGCCCGCCCCTGCACCATAACCCGCCGTAAGTGAATCGCCCAAAGCCAACACGGTGCTGCCACCGCTGACATAGCGGCCGTCAGGACTGTCATTGCCGCAACCATAGAGCAAAGCGCTGAGTGTGAGAAGAATCACATGGAGAAATTTCATAATATTCCTTTGTTAAATAAAACAGGTTTATAGATTAAAGATAAGATACAGCAAAAATTTAATGGTTGCCATAAAAAAGTGTATTGATTCCAATAAATAACATTGTGATTATCGTTTATTATTTATGTAGCTATACAATTTTGAAAATTGAATTTGTTAAATAGTGAGTAAATTTTTTTTGAAACAATATGCAAAATATGATTAAAAAATTTCTATTGAAATATTTAAAAGAGCTTGTAATTAAAAGATAGAAAAATACTAAGAGATTGGCTTTTAGCAGTAGGGTTTGCGCATCACTGTGCAGCTGTCTCGCCTGTTTTAAGCTGATATGCGGATAACAGCCTAATGACAGGGTGCCTTTGCCTTGATAACGGTAGCGAAAGCGTCGGTATTTGCCGCCTGTTTCCGTAATCAGCAGATGCAGACCGCCGCCGTCAAAGCGTTCAAACGCTTTTTGCCTGCGGTGTCGGCATGTTTAATGGCTTTATCACTTAACCTCATCGTTCATTCCTGCATTTTCTGCGGAATTTACGCTATAGTCGGAGAAGTGGAAAAGTAGCACAAGGCGGCGAGCCGCAGACAGTACAAGAGTGTACGGCAAGGCGCACCAACGCCGTAATGCTTTTTCAATTATTCGACTATAGAAATTTTACCCCCTCAATTACCTCCACAATACCTTTGCTTGCTTTATTTTTCTTTTTTTCACCAACTCAAAACGGCTTTTGCGTTCCGTCAGAGTAAGCAAACAGGCACCACCTGCGACACCCAATACCGTATCCGCTTCCCAATGTCCAAAACGGCTGCGGTTTTGCGCTGAAATCGGGCGTTCCTCCAATGTATGCGAAATCGTGATTTTTCCACGCTTTTCAAGATGATTTTTTCTCCGCCTTGTTCTGCCTTTATGGCGTAATTTTCGGCTTGCTTTGCCTTCGCCGATATCTAGCCAACCTTGATGAATCGCGCGGTAAATCGTATTGAAACTGATTGATAAATCAGATTTTTCAAATTCTAAGCGCTTGCTGAGCTGTTCGGGCGACCACTTGCCGTCCAACACCTTGCTTTGCACCAAATGACGATATTCCGCCCGTTTTATAGTACCTTAACTTCAAAATGAGACTTAGAGATACACATTTTGTCAGGAGAAGCGCTTAGAATAATCTCATTTTGAAGTTAAGAGATTATAATTTGGGTATCGCTTTGCGCTTTTTCCGATGCTTTTGATAGCTGCTATGCGCCGAACTCGCTCAATATACTTTGAGTGCATGCCTTTTTAGCTCACGGGAAATGGTGCTGCAGCTCCGCCCTAATTGTCGGGCAATCTCGGACTGTTTTTTGCCTTGAGCGAGCAGAATCATTATGCTTTCCCGTTCTGAAAGCGTAAGATGTCGGTAAGAAGCGTTCATTTTAGAGTCCTTTTTTGTTGGGGAACAAAATTATACTCTATTATGAATGCTTCTTTTTTTTTGCACTTGGATTGTAAATTCAAGAGAAAAACCCCGGCGAAATGCCAAACACAACAATAAAAGCGATTAAAAAGCAACTGGGCTATAAGCTCCAGCGCTTCGCCTACTGTTTCGATATGTTAAAAAATTTAAATTATAAGAGTCTATCATGTTGTATTACGCAAACTTTAACTATGCCGATGACGGTATTACCGTCACTTTCCCCGATATTCCCGAGGCGATAACCTGCGGGCAGACAACTGCCGAAGCCTTAGAGATGGCGGAAGATGTCCTACTGTGCGCCGTGGAAGTCTATTTTGATGATATAGTACCTTAACTTCAAAATGAGACTCAGAGATACACATTTTGTCAGGAGAAGCGCTTAGAATAATCTCATTTTGAAGTTAAGAGACTATAACCGCCCATTCCCACTTGCCCGAGCCGGCAAAGAAGGCGAGACAGCAGTCAATCTGCCTGATACTGTCTATGCCAAGGTTTTATTGCACAACCGCTATTCTAAACTTTAGACTTGTTCAGACGTAAAAAAACCGCTTAAAACTAAGCGGTTTCAGTATCTTGGCGGAAAGACAGGGATTCGAACCCTGGAAGGGCGTTAACCCTCGCCGGTTTTCAAGACCGGTGCATTCAACCACTCTGCCATCTTTCCGTAATGAGGGCGCAATTTTAGTGAGTTCTGTTTTTTTTGTCTAGCCTTATTTTATGATTCTTCGTCTTTGCAATGTTTTTGCTGAATTTTTATTCAGATTTTGGAAAAGGTTTTGCTTGCTTTTGGGGCTGCGGCTACAATAGCGCGCCATGAATTTTTCTGCTTTTTGGTCTGCGCCTTCGTTTGCGGCGTTTTTTCCACAATCTTGCTTGCATTGCAATGCTTTTTGTGAGGAGCCCTTATGCACGGATTGTCAGACCTTATTGCGTGCTTTTCCCCGGCATTGCCGTTCTTGTTCGCGTCCTTTGCCGCAGGCGGAGGTGTGCGGAGCGTGTTTGCGCAAACCGCCTGAAATTGAGGCTTTGTTTATTGTTTGCTGTTTTGAGCATGTGGTGCGTGATGTGGTTTTGGCGGCAAAATATGCGGCAAATCGCAGGGCTTTGGCTTTGATGGCGACGATGATGTCGCAGTGCTCGCTGCCTGCTGTCGATGTGTTGCTGCCGATGCCGATTTCAAGAGGGCGTTTGCTGCAACGCGGTTTTAATCAAACGCATTATTTGGCGGCGGCGATGGCAAAGCATTACGACTTGCCGATGAATAAGGCTTTGTTAGTCAAGCAAGGGCGAGCGCCGCAATCTTCTTTGGCGGCAAGGCTGAGGCGGAAGAATATTCGAGGGGCGTTTTCGGTGCAGGGCGCGTGTCCGCCGTCGGTGTTATTGTTGGATGATGTTTATACGACGGGAGCAACGATGCGTGAGGCGGCGCGGACGCTAAAAGACGCAGGTGCGCAGAGGGTTTATGCGGCGGTATTTGCTGCTGCACTTTTTGATTAATGTAGAGGATATATGCAGGATTTTATTCCGGTTGTGGCGTTTATCGGCGCTTATGTGTCGGCACGTGTGTTGGGTTATGCGGAGCAGGCGATGTATGTGGCGACGGCGGCTTTGATGCTGGTGTCGGCTGTGCAATTGCTGTGGATGAAGTTGAGAAATACCGCGATTGAGAAACGCCATTGGCTGACGGTATTGGTGATTTGGGTTTTGGGTGTGCTGACTTTGGCGGTGCATAATGATTTGTTTATCAAATTCAAACCGACGGTTTTAAATATCGTGATTGCGGCGGTCTTTTTAGGCTCGCAATATGTGGGCAGGGAAAATTTGACTAAAAAGATGTTGCATAGCGCATTCGATATGCCCGAGCATTTATGGACGCGCTTGAATGTGGCTTGGGTCATTTTCTTTTTGTTTGAAGGTGCGCTGAATGTTTTTGTGGCATTGAATTTTTCAAATGATATCTATGTTAGCTTTAAGTTTTTCGGCTTGATGGGGTTGACGATTGTCTTTTTAATTGCGCAATTTGTGCTGCTGCGCGCTTATTTGCGTAAGGATAAGGAGGGCGAGAATGAGTGAGGCGCGGATTGCGATGTTGGATCAGGCTTTGCGCGCGGCATTTGCGCCGCAATGTTTAGAGATTCGCGACGATTCCGCCTTGCATGTCGGACATGCTTCGGCAGGTGGGGCAGGGCATTTTGCGGTATATATCGTGAGCGAGGCTTTTGCGGGTTTATCTGCGGTAAAACGGCATCAAGCCGTCTATGCGGCGGTGGCGGATTTGATGGGAACGGAAGTGCATGCCTTATCCATCGAGGCTAAGACGCCGGAGCAAGTCTCATCGGCATCAATATAAGCGCGTTTCGGCGCTTGTATTCATAGTTTTTAAGAGCATTGATGTGATTCTCCGCCTAGGCGGAAATTTTTATTAAGGAGAAAATATGCCGCGTTGGCTTTTATTGGCGGTAGTGATTTGTTTGTTTCAATTGCTACTTTTTGTGTTACTGCGTTCGTATATATGGCTGAGTGGACATAAGCCGCGTTGGTATGCGGTGGTCTTGCTATTCGGCTTAAGCAATAGTTTATTCGGTGCGCGTTGGTTTTTGCCGCATGGCATTATCGTATTCGCTAATGTATTGGCTTTGTCTTGGCTATGGTTTTTGGTCGCTTTGCCAATCGGTTTACTGCATTTGTTGGGACACGGTCGTCATGATAAATATTTAAAACCTCTATTGCCGACCGCTTTTTTGGCATTACTGGGCTTTGCTTGGTTCAGTGCGCATTCGCCGACCATTTTGCGCTATCAAATTCAGCTGAATAAGCCGCTGGCGCCGTTAAAAATCGCTTTGGTTACCGACACGCATTTTGGCTTGTGGGTCGGCAAAGGCATGGCGGAAAAATTGGTTGCTATGCTCAATGCTGAGCAGATAGATATGGTGCTGATGCCCGGCGATATTATCAATGACAATCCTGATTATTATGACCGCGACGGCATTGCACAGATTCTCAAGCGCATTCAGGCGCCGGTTTATGCCACTTTGGGCAATCATGAATTTTATGGCGACACCACCGGCAATGACCGCGCTTTGCGCGAGGCGGGAATGCATGTATTGCGCGATGAAACGACGATATTTAACAATCAAATCGCGATTATCGGACGCGATGACGACTATGCCCGCGCTCGTCCTTCCTTGCCGGAATTATTGGCGCAAGTTGATCAGCAAATGCCTGTATTTGTGCTCGATCACCGCCCGACCAATATTGAAGAAGCCGCCACACTGCCGATTGATATGCAGGTGTCGGGGCACTCGCACCGCGGACAGATTTTCCCTGCCAATTTCATAACCAGCAGTATGTATGTTCTGGACCATGGTCATGCCGAAATCGGCGGTGTGCATTTCTTTACTAGCAGCGGCTTCGGCTATTGGGGCACGCCCCTGCGTCTAGGTTCGCGCTCGGAGTTGATGATTATCGAAGTCAGCGGGAAATGAGTTGTATTAGAGCACAAAAACAATATAGGTTTTTAATGTCTAATGAAGAGGAAGAAAATAAATACTGCTTTTTTTGCTTAGAACAAACGAGAGAACAGTTGCTAAAATCTTATTATTAAGATTAGGCGAATAATAGAAAGATTCAGAAATATAGTCATCTTTACCTATAAGATTTTTGCATCATCTCTATTTGCAGTGCAATAGCGCTTTTTCTTTGCGGAGCGTTTGTGAAAAAGTCCGTAGCGACAGACATCTGCTTTGCATTAGGAACAATTGCTAAAATCTTGCCGCTTAATTCACTCTCACGCGTTTGCCATGCGCTTAAAAACTGTTCCCGGCTCAGAGATAAATGCCCTAAAGCAGGGTCTGCGAGTAAAACGGTTTCTCTATTAATGCCGTATAAAACGGAAAAATGTTCATTATTGCGATAGCGTAAATACACAATGACGGGGGCACGTAAATGCTGTAATTGTTCAAAAGACAAAGCATAACCCTGTGCCTGAAAGCCTAAATTAGGCAAAATTTTCTGCATGTCGGCAAAAGAAGCCCGCCAAGATTCCTGTGCTTCCTGAAGTAATCGTTCCAAAATATCGGCTTCAGAGTAAGATTGTCCATAATAGCGGTTGAGCAAAGTCGCAATTGCTGCTGCTCCGCAGGAATAATCCAGATTTTGCTTAATAATCCCTTCATCCCGCAGATATTTCCAACTTTTTACCTGCGGATGCATGGTTGGCGGAAAATAATTCTGTATGCTGATTTGCGCGGGGCACAGGGGCGCAAATAGATAAAGAAAAACAACAAAATATCTCATTCTCTATAAAGTGATAATAATGAACCGTATTTTTGCATTGTGCGGAAGTAATCTTTATAAACTAATGACATAAACAAGAAGTACGCCCAAATGATAATAAGGGAAATAATAGGGAAAATATAAAAATCAAATGCCAAGATAAATATGGGGAAAGTAATGACAAGATAAATAATGCTTAAAATCACCCCTATTTTTATCACTTTTCGAGCGGTGATTTCTGCTGTGATACATTGCAATGAGAAAATAAAAATCCGGCAGGCAATTGCAATCAGCAAAGGGCAGATAACGGGGAGGTAATTATTCATGTTTCCTCATCAATATGAATAATAATATAGAAGTGGCGGAAAATATCAGCAGCAGTATCTCGGAACTGATACTTTGATGTTTAAACATGGCAAAAGCGGGAGATAATTTGTCTCTCATCATTAAATGATATAGGGAAAATATGGAAAAAGCGAATGACAGGCAGAATAATTTAACGAGCGTTTTTTGATGGGAGAGACTGACGTGCATCAAGGCAGAATATACAGCAATTATAATGAGAACTTCATGAATAAGAGTTATTTTTTGCATATTGAAAATACCTGATAATTTGTAGGTTATGCGCTTATTTATTATTTAAAAAATCCTCGTTGCTATTTCTAGCGCTCCAGCTGTCAACAGCATAGCGTAGGCCGAAGTACCCTAGCAAAAAAATAGGGGCGTAGCTGAATTTTTTAAAGGAGAAAAAGATGACAAAATATGAGAGTGCTAGGTAAATAGCGATGTAGTTTAATAATCTTTTAAAAAGTGCTTTCCCCGAAGTGTCGCTCAACTCCCAATGCACGATAAAAACTAGGAAAAATACAATAAATAAGACGCAGCTAACCACGCTTCCCGGAGTGAATAAAGGATGTTCCATATCAATTCCAACGCTTAAATGCCAACCAGTGAAAACTGGCTGTTATAATAAAACTTGCTATAATAATGGCTAAAAAAACTGAGAGTTTGAATTTATTTACTGCAATAAAAAAGAATAAAGATGTAAAAATTCCTACTAGAAAAACTATTGTCATTTTCTTTTTGAAGGCGACAGGCGTAACGCCAATCTTAGAACATAGCAATAACAGAAATGCAGTGGCTAAATATATAAAACCATTATTCATATTTTCTATAATTTACGAATGATGTTATTATCTTTATCTGTAGAGAATATCAAGGGTTACACCTTGATATTCTCTCTCCTATATGTTAATTGTTGGAATTTTCGTATGGAAAAGTTGCTCCTAATATTACTATATCTGTTTTATAAGCATGATATCTTACTAAAGCCTCTATCTTATCTTTTGGTGTAAGTAAATCATATTTCTCCCTTGCTGTTAAAGTTTGCCATGTTTTTAGGTTCGCTGAAGCGCCAGGCAAAAATGCTCTCGCACCTAATATTGCACCCAATACTGCGGATTGAGCATTAGAATCCCAGCTGGCAAATTCATCATACTTTAAATAATGCATAATATTATTTAAGGATACATTGTAAGCAGAGCCAATTAACATTCCATTTCCTAAAGTTCCCCAAGCAAATGCACCTTCGGTTTCATTCATTTCCCTTGGACTAAGCTCAGCAAGTGCAAATTGCTTGTCAAACACCGCTTCGGCAATAGCGTCTGTCTGTGTAGTTTGTTGAATGGCTGAGAGCGCAGCATTAAACGCTTGCGCATCTCCTACCTGGCTAAAAGTTTGAGCATCTGCATAGCTTGCACTGGCAAAAGTGGCTATGGCGGCGGTAAGCATGAGTTTTTTCATGATTTTCTCCTGTGGTTATGAAGTACATCAAAATCTATGCTGAAGAGCGAATGTAATATTGCTGCCCTCATTACCTGAGAGATGCCACTGCGCATCAGCAGAGAGTGATGTTTGTGCCGAAACAGCATAGCCGACGCCGATACTGGCACGACTATTCGTTTCAAATGCTTGTTTGGTACCGTTAATGCGGTCGCCTTGTTTTCCTATCCATTGCAATTTGGCATTGAAACTGACGCGGTCATTAGCGGCAAAAGAAACTCCGGGACGGACAAGCCAATAATTACCCAAGCGATAATCGTCATTATGTTTTAGGTGGAAGCGATAACCTGCGTTGAGTGAAAAAACAACAGGGTCAATAGCTTTGTAGGCATTGATACCCACGAACCAAGACTTGCCATGGTGGGTTCCTCCGCCAATCTTTTCTAAGGCCGCGGTTTCCACAACGCCAATCAACATAGGGTTAGCGCCATCGCGTAACAGTACATGATTTAAGCCCAGCGTGATTTCGGCAAGCTCGCTTTTGTTATCTGAAAGGCTGAGATTATTCATTGTGTAACGGTTTTGTTGCCAAAAGGCGCCTAGATTGGTGTAAATTTCCGTGTTTTCACTCAAACCGTATTGAAAGCTGAGATTGCCGTAGAGCATATCCGTATTTTGCTCGCCGGTTTGTAGGCGCGTGGGGATTTCAATGAGCGTATTTTGTGGCGTGAGAAAATAATTGCTGCCTTGGGTATAGACATCGGCATTGCGGTTGTAATAAGTCATCGACAAGCCTAATTTCATGCGGCGCTGCTGCGGCGATACGCCTTCAAGAGAGAGCGGCAATTCGGCTTGGGCGGTGATGGTGCAGAGTGCGGCCACCATGGAAAGGCATATTTTTCTTCGCATAATTATTCCTCTATATTTTTTCTGCATCGTAATTTTGTCGTTGGTAATTGTCAAGAATGCCGGAAAGATTTTTTAATGCGCGCTCTGCCTAATTATTAGCCAGGGGTATAATTTTCATTATAATCAGATACATTGCTGTGGTGCGTTGTCGCTGGCGGGGCAGATTTGCCCTATTAAAGATGCGGGGGAAGCGGCGGTTCGTTGTTGGGATTTGCCGCAATGAAGACTTGAAAATGAAAACTTGGCGCAGGTGCGCGAGAATTGACTGCCTATATCCGCCTAATGCGGAGACTGTTTTGGGTGATGGTGTGGTTTATAAGTTTGTTTTTATAGCCATTCAACCCAAAAATCTATTTATGCTGAAAACGTCCAGATTTC
>ERZ1023288.26-NODE-26-length-67150-cov-42.869603_pt1 | contig 67150 bp, 64 predicted proteins | sample MGYA00380468_ERZ1023288 | MGnify/ENA primary metagenome ERZ1023288 (study PRJEB33173, sample SAMEA4830366) | metagenome | study: EMG produced TPA metagenomics assembly of the PRJEB25223 data set... | reverse complement strand
CCTGACAAAATGTGTATCTCTAAGTCTCATTTTGAAGTTAAGGTACTATATTTTATGGCTGCTGCCATACAGTCCGGATCTGAACCCAATCGAGAAAATGTGGGCTTGGCTTAAACGTAAACGCAAGGATTGGCGCTTAGATTGCATCGATAAACTATTCTTTTACTTCCTGTGGATTTGTAACTCTTTTTGATTTCCTTGACTATACTATATTTCGTTTTTTAGCCCTTTTAATTCAATAAACTATAACTTGGCAACATAGCGAATTTGCCTGAGTAGAGCGGCTTCATCACCACGTTCTTGATAGCGGAATTGCTCGTAGGCATCGGCTAATGCCAGTAAAGCGGTACTGTGTTTGGGCTGCTTTTCTTTGACGATGCGGCGCAAAAACAGCGAGACGCTTTCTTTACGCGATTTATACCAAGCGCGTTTTTCCAAACGCAGTAGCAAACGGCGCATGGCTTTTGCCACCGCATCTTCTTCAATATGCACGCGTTTGCGCCACAGATGCCATAGCAGCCACAGCAATCCCAAGACAAGACCGCCTATCAGTAAGATGACGATGCCGGCACCTAAGCCGAATTTGCCCAATAAGCCGAGCAGGCTGCCTTGGCGGTCATTATTGAGGTTAATGACCCAGTTTTGCCAAAATGCCTGTCCGGCATCAATGGCATCGCGCAACCAAGAGACCGTCGTATATTGCTCGGCAAAGCGCGATAAGATGCTGCGTGATTCCGCGCCGCCTAGATTTTCGCTGGACAATCCGCCGCTTTCCACCCGCCAAGGCGCAACTGCCGCAGTGGGGTCGAAGCGTGTCCAACCTTGTCCTTCCAGCCATAATTCTACCCAAGCGTGCGCCTGTTCTTCGCGCACGACGAAATCGCCTGATACGGCGTTAAAAGTGCCGCCCTGATAGCCGATAATCACGCGCGAGGGAATATCGACGCTGCGTGCGGCAACCGCCATGGCATTGGCATAGTGCTGACAAAAGCCGAAGCTGCTGCCGAAGAGGAAGTTTTCCACATGCTGCGCGCCGGGAATCGGCTCAAGGGTGTAATAAAATTCATTGTCGCGGATGTGGGCGAGGAATTGCTCAGCAAAGCCGGCGGCGCTGCTGCCGCCTGCCTGATACAATTCTTGGGCGAGAGCGCGGGTGCGCGTCAAGTCCAACTCGGGCGGCAGTTGCGTTGCCATGCGGCGGTCGTATTCGGGCAAGCCGCCGGCTTGCAATTGAAAGCGCGTTGCCGCAGTAAGTTGAAAACGTTCTTCGCCGCGTTTGGTGCGCGGCAGACGGATTTGATGCGCGCTACCGCGCCAAAAACGTCCTTCTCCGCCGATTTGCATTTCCAAGGCGGGCAGCCAGATTAAATCGTTTTTGGCGATGGTAAGGGTGTAATCGAGGCGTTGCGAGCGGTCATAATGCAGGGGTTCCGGCGGCGCACGTTGGTCTTCTTCGCGTTGCTGCCATTTATTGCCGTCATAATGCCATAGCACGGGGCCGCGCCAATACAGCATGTCGCCGCGCGGAATATTGCCGTCTGCAAATTGCACGCGGAAGGTGATTTCATCGGATTGGGCGAGGGAAGATAGGCCGTCCATGCTCATTTCTTCAGGCAAGCCTGTAATCCCTTGCGAATTTTGCCGCGGCAGTCCCCAAATAGGGTCAAAACGCGGGAAGGTGAAAAAGACGATGATCGTAAAAGGCAATGCCAAGAGCAGCAATTTGCCAACATCGCGCCAGCGTCCGAGGCTGACGCGCAGACTGTCGCGCTGGCTAATCTGCAATTGGGCGTACATATTGGCTGCTACCGCCAGCAGCAGATAGAGGAAGATGAGTACCGATTGACTGAACATTAAAAAGCTCAGCATTAGTACCAAATTGATGAGAAAGAGAATGCGGGTATCGCGGACATTGCGCGATTCCAGCATTTTGCAGACGCTCATTACTGCCAATAAAGCCAGAAAACTGTGTGTCAGTCCTACTTGCCAAAAGCTCGAAATAACGACTGCCACGCTCAGCGGAAAGATGATAAATACCGCCGCCAATGCAATGCTCGGTCGTCCCAACCATAGGCTCAACCCTTTTGCTACGACCGCCAAGAGTAAAATTGCGCCGATTTGCGGCGGAAAGAAGATAATCAGCGGTAGTAGGCAAATGCTCATCGCGCCTAAGGCAATCCGCCAATGGCGCGGCGTTAAGCGCTCATGGAAGGCAGCGGCGGAAATCCATTGGATTTTGGCGAAATTCAGCTTCATCACAGCACCGCCAACGCGCTGAGGCAGGCATGATAATGCGCCTGACCGCGACTGTAGTCGCTGCTGAAATTCGGCAAACGCAGGGCATAGAGCAAACCTGCCGCTTCCGCGTCCAAAACCCAGCGCGTCAATTGCGCGATGCGGGTTTCTTTGTCGCCGCCCATTTTTTGATAATCCAACAGCACTTGTTCTGCTCCCATGCCTGAAAATTGCTTAATCAATAATTCGCCGCGACTGCTTTGCTTCCAAGCGACTCGCGATAGGGGATCGCCGGGATGATAGCCTTGCAGACCGACCAATTCGTCCTCGCCGCGTCCTTCGCTCATTAAACTGCCATTGGCATTGTCGGCAAACATCGGCAAGGGCAAATCGCCGGCAGGTTGCGGATAAACCAAGCCTTTTCCTGCCAAATGCCGCCATTGCCAGGCAACGAACAAGCCCAGCGGCATCGTGGTGTAGATTTCCAGCGGCAGCAGGGAAGTCCAGCCGCGTTCGGCGGTCGGCTGGGCAAGTTTCACTTCGGTGCCGCTGTGCGCCTCAATGCCGGCGCAGTCCGCCTGATAAAAGGCATTGCGCAGCGTAAAGGCGGCACGCGGACGCGATTCTTCGTTTTCAATCGCAATCGGAAAATAAATATCTTCGCCGGCAAACACGGGTACGGCTTCGCCGCAGCGCAGGCGCAATTGGCTAAAAGTGCTGACGGTTAAGGCGGCGCTGAATAAGGCGACAAAAGCCAAGAGAAAAATCAGGGCATAGCCCAAATTGAGCTGATGGTTGATGGTCCAAACAAACATCACGATTAAGACGAAAAAAAATGCCAAGCCAAAACTGCTCGGCACAATCGGCATTCTCAGCGGTCGCGGCAAATGCACTTCCGCTTCCACATCGCGCCGCGCCAGACTTTTTTGCCGCAGCCAAGCAATCAGACTCATAGCGGTACGTCCACTTGCGCTAAGACGGCGGCAATCGCTTCGGCATGTGCGTGGTCGTCGCGTCCTTTTTTCGGCAAACGATGCCAAGCCAAAGCGGGAAATACTTTCTGCACATGCTCGGGCAATACGGCTTCTTTGCCCAAAATCAGGGCATAAGCCTGTGCGACGCGCACCAAACCCAGGCCGGCGCGTGTGGATAAGCCTTGGGCGAAATGATTGCGGTCGCGCGTATACGCCAGTAGTTTTTGCACATACTGCGCCACTGCTTCAGATACCGTAATCTCGCGTACCGCCTTTTGTAATTGCAAAACATCGGAACGGCTTAATTGCGCCTGCGCTTGCGCCAGCATTTCTTGGCGCGTGTCGCCGCGCAGAATTTCCACTTCCAATGCCGCGCTGGGATAGCCTAGGGACAGACGCATCAAAAAGCGGTCTAACTGCGATTCGGGCAAAGCGAAAGTGCCGATTTGCTCCAGCGGGTTTTGTGTGGCAATCACGAAAAAAGGCTCGGGCAAAGGACGCGATTCATGTTCCACCGTCACTTGCCGCTCTTCCATCGCTTCCAATAAAGCGGACTGGCTTTTCGGCGAAGCACGGTTGATTTCATCGGCTAATAACAGGCTGGTAAAAATCGGTCCTTCTTGGAAAACCAATTTATGCTCGCCGGGGTGCAGCAGTGAAAAACCCACCACATCGGCAGGCAATAAATCCGAAGTAAACTGAATGCGGCGATAATCCATGCCTAAAGTGGCGGCAAAAGCCTTTGCCAAAGTGGTTTTCCCTGCGCCGGGCAAATCTTCCAGCAAGACATGTCCGCGCGCCAATAAGCAGCTCATCGATAAGGCAATCACATCATTTTTGCCTACCACGATGGTGGATAATTGTTTGAGTGCGGCATGTAAACGCTGGCGCAAAGCGGCTTCTATCATTCTCTTTCCCTGTGGTGTTTGATTAAAACAAGACTTTATACCTGATAGGAGTGATTACTGACAATAGCATTTATCTCAGCATGTGGTAATCTTTCGGAACATAGACATAAGAGCTGTTTTATGCGCTGTCCAATAAACACTCCAATAATTCGGGCGGTAGCTCCGCTTTATATTGTAATACCCGCACCCGCGCACGCAAAGCTGCCGGCCAATCATGGGTTTTGACGGCATCTTTGCCCGTCATCAACAGCAGACTGTCCGCCGGTGCAAAATCCGCCGCTGCGGGCGGCAAAGCCTGATGATCCGCCAATAAAGAAACTGCACTTGGCCTAATCCCCAAAGCCTGCACGCGCTGCAAAAAACGCTCAGGGCGCGCTATTGCCGTCAATACCGCGCAGGCTTGATTTTGAATCTCCGCCAAGGGTAGCGTTTCGGCGGCTAAAGTCTGCCACTGCGTATTGTGCATCTTCAGACAATATTGCGCAGGGCGGCAATCGCGAAAATGTGCCGCCTCGCCGCTAAATAAAATTGCATCTACCGTTTGTAAACGCGCAGGGCTTTCACGCAAAGGACCGGCAGGCAATAAAAAGCCATTGCCCAAACGCAAATCCGGCGCAACCACCAGCCATTCCGCATCACGCGGCAAAGCATAATGCTGCAAACCGTCATCGCTGATAATCCATTGTGTCTGCGGAAAATGTCGCAGCACATACTCAACCGTCTTCTGCCGCGCTTTGCCGACGATCACCGGACAATCCGCTGCCATAGCAATTAATTTCGGCTCATCGCCGCATAGTGCGGCATCGGTATCGGCATCGACCGCCATCACCTGCTTGGCTGTGCCGCCATAGCCGCGGCTAATCACCGCCACCGCGAACCCCTTTGCCTGCAAAGCACGAGCTGCTGCAATCACAACCGGCGTTTTGCCGTTGCCACCCACGCTGAGATTGCCGACCACGAGAATTTTCGCCTGAACATCTTGCGCCACCCGCCATTGCTGCGCCGATATTTGCAAACGCCGCTTACGCCATGCCGCCGCCATACCGAACAGCCAAGCAAGCGGCAACAACAGCCAAGTCAGTATCGTTTTTTGCCGCCAAAAAGCAGGAATATCCGCCATGATTCACTCCATATTCAACTTTCGTCATTATATAACCTTCTAATCAAAATAAGACGGCATACCCATGATTCTCTATTTAATGATTGAGGATTTATTCGGCTGTTTTGACGTGAAAACACTATAATAGCGCCCTATTTTGCAGGAAATTATTTTCATGTTCGCCATTCTCAATCTCGTCATTCCCATCTTTATCATCATCGGCATCGGCTATTTTGCCATTGCGCGCCGCATTTTGTCGCAAACCGCCCTACGCGGCATGGGACGTTTCGTCGTTACCTTCGCCCTGCCCGCCCTGATTTTCCAAGCCATCATCAGCCAGCCGATCGGCGCGATTATGAATCCCGTTTATTTTCTCGGCTATGCCGGCGGCTCGCTTATTTCCTTTTTCATCGGCTTTGCGATTGCCAAGCTGCGCCGCCAAACCTCGGTCGCGGCGGTGGTCAACGGCTTGGGACAATCCGCTTCCAATACGGGCTTTATCGGCTATCCCCTGCTGCTGACCCTGATTGGCGAGAAAGCAGGGATTTTCTTCTCACTCAACGTCTTGGTGGAAAATTTGCTCATTCTGCCGCTCTTTTTGATTTTAGGCGACAGTTTCGCCGCAAAAGGCGGAAAGCGTTGGCAACTGATTAAAACCATTCTCGGCAATTTACTGAAAAATCCGATGATTCTCGCCATGTTGGCCGGTTTGCTCTGCGCCCTCTTTGGGCTTGGCGACAGTCTGCCCTATGCACTGAAAAAAGCCGTGAACATGCTTGCCAATGCCGGCGGCGCAATTGCCCTATTCGTTATCGGCGGCTCTCTCGTCGGCTTGAAAATCCGCGGTAGTATGCCCGATATCATTCAAATCACGCTCGGCAAACTCATTATCATGCCGCTGGCGGTATTCGCCCTGCTCAGGCTCTTCGGCGCAGGCGGCGATGTCATGTTGGCAGGCGTTTTATTGGCAGGTGCGCCGATGGCAAGCATGTATCCGCTGATGGGCGCACGCTACGGGCATCAGCGCCGTGCCGCTGCCGCTTTGCTCGCCACTACCGTCTTGTCCTTGTTAAGCACCAGCACAATCATTTATTGTTTTCAGCATCTTGTTCCGCAATAAGGCGCATCTATAAACAAAGCCTATGCACTTATAAAAAAATACCATAAACCGGCTCTTGCGTCCCGCTAAGGCTTTCGCAATAATTGCGGCATGATTACTTTACACAACATTAGCAAAATTTATCAGCAAAGCGGACGCGAAATCACCGCTTTGCACCCCACCAGTTTGCACGTCAACGCAGGCGAAATTTATGGTGTGGTCGGCGAAAGCGGTGCAGGCAAAAGCACGCTGATTCGTTGCGTGAATTTACTCGAACGCCCCAGCAGCGGCGAAGTGATTGTGGACGGACAAAGCCTGACTACGCTCAGCCCGGCGCAGCTGCTCAAAGCGCGGCATAATATCGGCATGATATTCCAGCATTTTAATCTGCTTGCCAATCGCAGCGTCGCGCAAAATATCGCCCTGCCCTTGGAACTCATCGGCACGCCTAAAGCACAAATCCAAGCTAAAGTGCAAACCCTCTTGGAACTCACGGGCTTAAGCGAACGCGCAGCTTACTATCCCTCGCAATTATCGGGCGGACAAAAGCAGAGAGTGGCGATTGCGCGCGCATTAGCCAGCGACCCGAAAGTCCTGCTCTCCGACGAAGCCACCTCCGCCCTCGACCCCAAAACCACAGAATCCATCTTGCAATTGCTCAAAGAAATCAATCAGCGCCTAGGCGTAACGATTTTATTGATTACCCATGAAATGGAAGTCGTGAAAAAAATCTGCGACCGCGTCGCGCTCCTAGACAAAGGGCAATTGGTGGAAAACAACAGCGTCGAAGCCTTCTTTACCGCCCCGCAGTCCGAACTCGGCAAACACTTTGTGGCGCAAATCCGCCAATTCGATTTGCCGCCGCAATATGCCGCACGCCTGCAAGCTGAAGGCGATTATCCCGTGCTCAAGCTCATTTTCCAAAACGAAGCGGTGGACGAACCGGTCATCTCTGCGATTACCCGCCGCTTTGATGTGGACGTCAGCATCATTCAAGCCAAAGTGGAAAATATCGCCACCATTACCGCAGGACTGCTGGTCGCCGAACTGATTGGCAAACCTGAGAATATCCAAGCCGCGCTGGCTTGGCTCAATACCCTCCCCCTAAGCACAGAGGTACTCGGCTATGTCCGCGCAAACGCTTAATCTGCTCTACACCGCAACCCTAGAAACCCTTTACATGACCTTTGCCGCCGCTGCCATTGCCGCATTGGTCGGCATCCCTCTAGGTGTGCTACTTTATGCTACCCGCCCGAATAATTTCCTTGCCAAACGCAGTATTTATTTGCCCCTAGGCATTGTAATAAATATCGGACGCTCCGTGCCCTTTATGGTGCTGATGCTGGCGATTATCCCCTTTACCCGCTTTGTAGCCGGCAGCGCTATCGGCAACACCGCCGCCCTAGTGCCACTATCGATTTCCGCCATTCCCTTTATTGCCAGAATGGTGGAAAACATCATCAACGAAGTCCCTAAAGGATTGATTGAAGCCGCGCAAGCCATGGGTGCAACACCGATGCAAATCGTCGGCAAAGTGCTCTTGCCCGAAGCACGTGCAGGACTGATCAATACCATGACCATCGTCATTATCGCCCTCATCGGTTACACCGCGATTGCCGGCGCAATCGGCGCAGGCGGCTTGGGCAAAGTGGCGAAAAGCTACGGCTACGACCGCTACAAACCGGAAATCATGTTTGCCTGCGTTGTTATCCTCGTGATAATGGTGCAGTGTATTCAATCACTTGGCGATTATCTCTCAAAACGAGCAGACCGCCGCTAATTCACTAACCTTGGAGAAACCATGAAAAATATCAAACACCTGAGCTTTGCCATTTTGGCAGCCATCAGCCTTGGCGCAACTGCGGCAGATTTAAAAGTCGGCTCAATGGGCGGACAAGAGGCGGATTTAGTCCACACGGCGGCTAAAGTAGCCAAAGAAAAATTCGGACTGGATGTGGAAGTCGTAGAATTTGATGATTATGTCATGCCGAACGTGGCGCTTGCCGAAGGCGAAATCGATGCCAATGCCTTCCAGCACAAACCTTATCTGAATGCTATGGTTAAAGACCGCGGATTTAAAATTGTTCCTGTTGCCAACACCTTTATCTACCCTATCGGTGCTTATAGTGAAAAAATCAAAGACATCAGCGAATTAAAAGACGGCGCAAAAATCGCCTTCCCTAACGACCCTTCAAACGGCGCGCGTTCTTTGATTTTGATGCACAATCAAGGCCTGATTAAGCTCAAAGACCCTAGCAATTTGGAAGCTTCTAAATTGGATGTAATTGAAAATCCTCGTAAATTCGACCTTATTGACGCCAATGCGGAATCGCTGCCGCGCGTTCTGCCTGATGTAGATTTAGCCTTCATCAATTCCAACTACGCCGTCAATGCCGATTTGCTGCCTAAACGCGACGCCTTATTGGTCGAGCCTGAGGACAGCCCGTATATGAACGTCATTGCGGTACGCGAAGGCGACGAAAAGAATGAAAACATCCAAAAATTCATTCAAGCCTACCAAACCGATGAAGTCGCCGCTTCTGCGGAAAAAGTCTTCAAAGGCGCAGCGGTAAAAGGCTGGTAATTCTCATAAAAATCCCTATGCAAATAGGGATTTTTCACATACATTATTAAAAGCAAAACATTCGAAATAAGAGAAATACATATTCAAATACTCAAAAGCATACTCCCTTAGCACAACAATAAAAACAAATAAAAAATTTTCCTATTAACATTCTTTCTAGCCATTGATTCCTAATTAAATTCCAAAATAAAAACAACTCCTTTTTATATTTTTATTCAATCATAAAATTTAAAAAACCTATTTACATTTACTTTTTATTGACTATAATTGAAGACCTCGTAAATTAGGAGAAAATCATGAAAGGCAATGAAAAAGTTATTAACTATTTAAATGAAATGATTGCCGGCGAACTCGCCGCCCGCGACCAATATTTCATCCACGCACAAATGTATGCCGATTGGGGATACGACAAACTCTACGAAGCCAATCATCATGAAATGGAGCATGAAACCGAACATGCCACATCCATGATTAAGCGCGTCCTATTTCTTGAAGGCACGCCGAATATGAAACCCGAGCCTCTGAAAATCGGCACAGATGTCGTATCTATGATGGAAAGCGATTTGGAATTGGAATACCGCGTGCGCGACAACCTCAAGCGTGGCATCGCCCTATGTGAGCAAGAGCATGACTACGTTACCCGTGATTTATTAGTGCTGCAATTAAAAGACACGGAAGAAGATCATGCCCATTGGCTTGAAAAACAATTACGTCAAATCAAAGACATGGGCTTACAAAACTATCTGCAAAGCCAAAAATAAGGCGACATAGTCATGAAAACAGAAGAGCATATTAACGAAGCGCTCAATACTGTCTTGCGCCATGAGCTTACCCTCATCAACCAATATTTTCTCCATGCACGCATGTTGAAAAATTGGGGCTATGAAGCGGTCGGCAAAAGCATGTACAAGCAATCCATTACTGCGATGAAAAATGCAGACGAACTGGTTCAGCGCATTTTCTTCTTGGAAGGACTGCCCAACCTGCAAGATTTAGGCAAATTGCTACTGGGTGAAAACGTGCAAGAAGCTATCAGCTGCGACCTTAAAGCAACACTGGCGCAACGCGAAGCCCAAATTGCCGCTATCGAGCTATTGAGCAAATCGCAAGACTACGTATCGCGCAAACTATTGCGCGAGCAGTTGAAAACAACGGAAGCCTATATTGATTGGCTAGACGAACAGCAAGGACAAATTGAAGATCTCGGCTTAGCCAATTATCTGCAATCTGCCGTTGCGGGATAATCACTCAAAAAATTAAAAGCGATTGTTTTACAATCGCTTTTTTCTTTTGTAATCTATAAATACCTTGAGGTCAAAATGAGACTTAGAGATGCGCTTGGAATAATCTCATTTTGAAGTATAGAGACTATACTTTATGCCGTCGCGCTCTGCGGATAATACATTGCCGCGTCACTATAGAATTTCTGCCGTGTTTTCGCTTGCGCCAACATATCGTCAATCATATCGCCGCAGCGTCCACATTTTGTTCCGGCACCGTGTATTGCCGCCGCCACAGCCAAACGGCTATCCGCACCATTATCAATCGCCGCTTGGATTTCAGCATCATTCACACGGTAGCAAACGCAAACAATCATAAAACACCAAATGATAAGAATTCTGATTTTGCGCAAGAATAACCAGTTTCTCAGCATTAGTCAATAGAGTTTCCAGCTCATTTGAGGAATTTTTGCACCAAGACATTCACTGCTCAAATTATCCTCAATGCCGCTCTATTGACAAGCACATGCGAGAAAAACTACTGCTTGACAAACTATAGTCAATTCATAACAAAGTTGCACACCTAAAAAATATCAAGCTTTACTATTGTGCGGGCTAACATATAAAAACTGTGTCTTTATTTGAGCTGAATTGACTATATATAGTCGGATAAGTGGAAATTAATATAAGGCGGCGAGCCGCAGACAGTACAGATAGTACGGCAAGGCGAGCCAACACCGTAATACTTTTTCAATTCTTCGACTACATCTGTTTGCTTAACATTAAGCGGTAATCTTTCATGCACCCCTCGCTTCAAACGACAGCTTACTGTGGTTTATGATTTCAAGCTTAAATCTAAACAAGAAAAAAGCGGCTTATTCGCCGCGTTTTAGTTGATGGACTGCTTGCGCAATATCCTCTGCGCGACAAATTGCCGAAATCACGGCAATACCCTCGCCGCCACAAGCCCGCACTTGCGCGGCATTGCTGCAATCGATGCCGCCGATAGCCACGCCGGGCAGATTTTTCACGGCGATAATCTCGCGCAGTCCCGCCAATCCCAATACCAGATCCGGAACGGCTTTGGATTGCGTGCTATACACAGGTCCCATGCCGATATAATCTACAATACGCGTATCCGCCGCCTGTGCTTGCGCGGCATTATGCGTGGATAAACCGAGAATTTTATGTTCGCCCAGCAGTTGTCTGGCAATCTCGGGCGGCAAATCGTCTTGCCCGATATGCAGACCATCAGCATCTACCGCCAAGGCAATATCGATTTCATTATTGACTATAAAAGGCACATCATATTGCGCGCATAACTCTTTCACTTGCCGCGCCGTATCCAGCCAAATGCGCTTTGTCCATTCGGGATGATGACTGCGCAATTGCAAGATACTCACGCCCACCGCCAATGCCTGTGCCGCCACTTGCAGTAAACGCTCTTGATTGCCGCAGCTTTGGGCATCAAGTACTAAATATAAAGATAAATCTAATGTTTTTTGCATGTTAGGATAATTTATCGATCGTTAAACCGTCTAGCAGGGCGCTGGCAAATGAGCCCAAACCTCTGCTATTCAGGGCGGCGTATTCTCCTGCGTGTTTCATTACCACGCAGGCAGCTGCCGCCGCTCTTAAAAAATCATATTGCGCACAAGCGGTAGCCCCCATAATCGCGGATAAGGCGCAGCCGGTGCCGGTAACTCTTGCCATTTTCGGATCGCCGCCCATAATGCAAAAGGTTTCTTTGCCATTGGTAACATAGTCTTTTTTACCGCTGACAACCACCACACAATTTTGATCGCCGGCTAGTAATTTGGCGGCTCGCAAAGCTTCGTCTGAGGAGCTGAGACTGTCTGCACCGCGGCTGCTGCTTTTTTCTCCTGCTAAAAACATAATTTCCGCCGCATTGCCGCGGATAATCGAAGGATAATAACGCAGCAGCTCGCGAGCAAAAGAACTACGATAGAATAAACTCTCGCTGACTGCCGCCGGATCTAATATCCAAGGTTTGCCGTTTTCATGCGCTGTTTGCACTGCCATGGAAATGCCGCGCAAACGATAATCGACTAAAGAGCCCACATTGACCACCGTGGCATCCGCTACCAAAGTAAAAGCACTAATTTCTGCAGAAGCTTCCACCATTGAGGGCGAAGCGCCGACTGCCAATAAAGCATTTGCCACGAAATTTTTTGACACATTATTGGTCAAGCAATTTACTAAGGGCGTATTTTTTTGCAGCCACGACAATACGGGCGCAGCATCTTCAAAGCCAAATGATTTCATCTCAACACTCCTTTTGCATCAGCACGGCATCTTCTCTCTCAATTTCATTGCGCAGAGGCGGATAATAAGCGTGCCGCCGCCCTATCTCTCTGAATCCACAATGTTTATACACAGATTGTGCGATAAGATTATGCTCACGCACTTCTAAAAATATGATTTTAAGCGCTTGCGCTTGCCACAAAGCAATCAATTGAGATAACAAACGCTTGCCCAATCCTTTTCCGCGACATATCGGTGCAACGGCAATCGCTAGCAATTCCGCCTCATCAAGCACGCTGCGCCAACAAGCAAATGCAAGCAGTATGCCATCTTCCCATATAGCGGCAAGAGCATCAGCTGCCTGCGGCGAATACACTTGCGCCTCGACAGCCAATGCCTGCACCTGCATTTGCTGCTCAAGAGTCAGCTGAGAAAAATAGTTATGTTTAATCAATATTTTCAAACACAGAATGAAAAACAAAATGTTGGCGAATCTGCGAATGCACAAAATAGAAAGAATGATCATATTTTTTATGGAAGCGATACCATAAATTCTCGCTATTTTTATGATCGCCGAAAGCCTGCTGAATTCTATCCGGCTGAATTTGCGCGCCTAAATAAGGATCTTCCGTGCCTTGGTCAATCCAAATCGGCGGACAGTTTTCCGCCGCATCTCCTTGCACAAAAGCCATTGCCGGATCGATAGAAGCATCAATGCCCAAAGCCTCGACATTTGCCTTGCCCCAATCCGTTCCCCAAAATCCGATCCACGGCGCCAAAGCCGACACACCGCGAAAATGTTCAGGATAAGCCAAGCCCAGATTCAGCATCACCGTACCGCCGAAATCATAGCCCATGCCGCCCTGCACATCGTAAATATAGAAATGTTCCGCCATCAGCGCAGGCAATTCTTCAATAATAAACTGAGCGATTTTCTCGCGCTCAGCCCAATATTGCATCAATTTTTGTTGGCGATTGCCGCGATAAGCAGAAAAAATATCCGGAATCACTACCATTAAATCATAGCGATTGGCATAACGTTGATAATCGCTTTGCGAAGCCAATAATTCCGCATCGCTGCTTAAACTCGGCAAATAATACAGCACCACGCAAGATTTCTCTTTCAGCTGCGCTACCGGCACATAAATCTGCAAATCCAATTGGCGTTCCAAGACATTGGAATAATAACGATACAGTCTCTGCTCACCCTTAAAACTGACATGACTTTCTAAAAATTTCATTTGATTATCCATTCTGACCTCAGCTAATTTTCATACCTTCGACTGCACGACCGCCGGCAAGCAACACCTGCAAAGTCTTATCATCGCTTGCCGATAAAATCATCCCCTCGCTCATGCCGAAACGCATTTTGCGCGGCTTGAGATTGGCTAAAAAGACCACCAATTGCCCGACCAATTCTTCAGGCTGATGGAACTGCTTAATTCCGGAAAAGACATTGCGCTGCCCCAATTCGCCCACATCGAGCGTAAATTGCAGCAATTTGTCCGAACCCTCCACCGCCGTACAACTCACAACGCGCGCCAAACGGATATCCAATTTATTAAAATCTTCAATACCGATTTCCGCTTTCGGCGAAGCGATAAACGCATTCTCCTGCCCCAACTGCTGCTCTTTCAATAAATCCTGTTTCGTATCTTCCACAATCGCCTCAATCGATTTTTGTTCAATTCGCTGCATCAGCGGCTTAAAAGCGGCAATCTGCCGTCCCAGCAAAGGCTGCTGCGCCGCCTGCCAACTCAAAGCAGGCACCTGCAAGAACGCGCGCGCATCTTCCGCTACCTGCGGCAGAATCGGCTGCAAATAAATCATCAGCTGATAAAAAGCATTCAAACCGACGGTAGCAATCGCCTGCACCTGTGCCGCATGCTCAGGCGATTTTGCCAACACCCAGGGTTTTTGCGCATCGATATAGGCATTCGCGGCGTCTGCCAAAGTCATGATTTCGCGCACCGCCTGCCCGAACTCGCGTGTTTCGTACAAATCCGCCAAGTCCTCCGCCTTAGCGGCAAATTGCCGGAACAAATCCGCATCGTCTAAAGTCTCGCTTAAGCGGTTATCCGCCGCACCTTGCAAGAAAGGCGCGCAGCGGCTTGCCAAATTCACCAATTTGCCCACCAAATCGCTATTGATTTTTTGCTGAAAATCCTGCAAATTCAGATCCAAATCTTCCACGCGTGAAGTCAGTTTAGTCGCAAAATAATAGCGCAGATATTCAGGGCGCAAATGCTTGAGATAAGTCTCCGCCTTGATAAACGTACCGCGTGATTTACTCATCTTTTTGCCGTCCACCGTCAAAAAACCGTGGCAATTCACGCCGGTCGGCGTGCGATACCCCGCGCCGTGCAAAACAGCCGGCCAGAACAGCATATGAAAATACGCAATATCCTTGCCGATGAAATGATACAGCTCCGTATCAGTGCCTTCACGCCAAAATTCATCGAAATCAATCCCTTCTCTTGCGCACAAAGCCTTGAAACTCGCCATATAGCCCACCGGCGCATCCAACCACACATAGAAATATTTATTCGGCGCATCGGAAATTTCAAAGCCCCAATAAGGCGCATCGCGGGAAATATCCCAAGGCTGCAAACCTTCGACAAACCACTCCTTGAGCTTATTGCGCATACTCTCCTGCAAATGCGCATCCTTCAGCCAATCTTGCAAAAAGCCCTCAAACTGCGGCAAATCAAAGAAATAATGCTCGCTTTCCTTCTCAATCGGCGCGGCTCCCGATAAAACCGAATAAGGCGCAATCAATTCCAGCGGCGAATACGTTGTACCGCAGACCTCGCAATTATCGCCGTATTGATCTTTAGCATGACATTTAGGACATTCCCCTTTCACGAAACGATCGGGCAAAAAGAGTTCTTTTTCAGGATCATAAGCCTGCAAAATCGTCTTACGCAGAATATGTCCCTTAGATTGCAAAGCTTGATAAATCGCCGAAGTAATCTCGCGATTCTCCTCGCTATGCGTACTGTGAAACTGATGATGATTGACTAAAAAGCCTGCGAAATCGCGATGATGCTCCGCCTTAACCTTATCAATCAATTCCTGCGCGCTAATTCCCTCTTTTTCCGCGCGCAACATAATCGGCGTACCGTGGGCATCATCGGCGCATACATAATGGCATTCATGACCGCGCAACTGTTGAAAACGCACCCAAATATCGGTTTGAATATATTCCACCATATGCCCCAAATGAATCGGGCCGTTGGCATAAGGTAATGCGCTGGTTACTAAAATCCGCCGCTGAGTCATCTTCCTTCCTAAATCATCATAAAAGCGGCTATTTTAGCGCAAGCGCGGTAGCTGCGCCATGTTAGCGGCGGCTTTCGCTTTGCACATTTCAAGAGGCACCGATGTATCCTGTTTGAAGCGCGAGGCGCTCAGACTATAATGCCCGACCTTATTTAAGGAAAAACAATGCATGCAATAATCGACATCGGCTGCAATCTCAGCAGCCCGCGCCTGATGAAACATCTGCCGCAAGTGCTGGAAAGCGCCAGAGCCGCCGGCGTCATCGCGCAAATTCTTACCGGCACGGATACGCAGAGCAATGAAAGCTCGCTCGCTCTTGCCAATGAGCATCATGATTTATACAGCACTATCGGTTTTCATCCGCATCATGCCGACCAATGGCAGCCGCACAGCCACCGCACTTTGCATATTGCCGCCGCCAAAGAGGCGCGCGTGGTTGCGGTGGGGGAAATGGGCTTGGATTATTTCCGCCATTTAGCCGGCATCGCCAATCAGCAGCGTTGTTTTGCCGACCAATTGGCGATTGCGGTGCAGGTGCAAAAACCCGTGTTTCTGCACGAACGCCAAGCCTTTGCCGATTTCCGCGCCATTTTGAGCGAGCATCTGCCGCATATCAGCGGCGGCGTCTGGCATTGCTTTACGGGCACGGGCGAGCAATTGGAATGGGCTGTCGAAGCAGGGCTTTATATCGGTATTACCGGCTGGATTGCCGATCCTGAACGCGGCAAAACATTGCGTGATATCGCCAAATATATTCCCGCCGAACGCCTGATGATTGAAAGCGATGCGCCTTACCTCACACCCAAGACCCTGCAACCGACGCCGCGCCTCAATGAACCGCAATATCTGCCGGAGGTGCTGCGCGTTTTAGCCGAATGCCGTCAAGAAGATATCGGTGCTTTAGCGGCGATAACGACCGCCAATGCCAAGACTTTTTTCCGCCTACCCTAGAGGCGCATAAAAAAACAGCGCCGCAGCGCTGTTTGCCGAGAATAAGCGGCATTAGTATCCATAGTTATAATAACCGTTATTGTGATAGCCGTTATTATATTGATTATTCACAGGATAGCTTTGCTGATTATTTGGATAGCCGTTATTGTAGTAGCCATTGTTTTGGTATTGGTTGCTGCCGGTATTGACTTGCGAGCCGATAATACCGCCGATAACCGCGCCTGCTGCAGTGGCTTCGGTATTTCTGCCGATGGCCTGACCTAATAAACCGCCCGCCGCTGCGCCTAAGCCGGCATTGCGCACCATATCAGGATTATTATTGTTTGACACGCAAGCGCTCAAGCTTACAGAAAGCGCCAGCAATCCGATGATTTTATGAGTTGTTTTCATACATTCACTCCAGTTTGTTTAAAGAAATCTTACTCTACTGCTATTTGCAATATTCTATCATTACCGCAAGCTAAGAAAGGGCTTTGATTGCCGCTATTCTGGCTTTTACTTGTGCGGGCGCGGTGCCGCCGATGTGGTTGCGCGCATTTACCGAGCCTTGCACCGTTAAAACGGCATAGACGTCCTCGCCGATTAAGGGGCTTAAGCCTTGCAAATCCGCCAGCGGCAATTCGGGCAAATCGCAGCCTTTGTCAATCGCCAATGCCACCGCTTTGCCCACCACTTCATGCGCATCGCGAAATGCCAAGCCTTTGCGTACCAGATAATCCGCCAAATCGGTGGCGGTAGAAAAGCCCTGTTTGGCGGCGGCAAGCATATTGTCGCGCTGGGCTTGAAGGTGCGGCAGCATATCGGCAAAGGCGCGCAGGCAGCCGAGCACGGTGTCCACCGTGTCAAATAAAGGCTCTTTATCTTCCTGATTGTCTTTATTATACGCCAACGGCTGACTTTTCATCAGAGTCAGCAAAGCGGTTAAATGCCCGTAAACGCGCCCTGTTTTGCCGCGCACCAATTCCGGCACGTCGGGATTTTTTTTCTGCGGCATGATAGAAGAGCCGGTGCAGAAGCGATCGGGCAAATCCACAAAGCGAAACGCCGCGCTGTTCCACAAAATCAATTCTTCGGCAAAGCGCGACAAATGCATGAGCAAGGTAGCGGAGGCGGCGCAGAATTCAATCGCGAAATCGCGATCGCTGACCGCATCTAAGGAATTTTGGCAAACGCCGTCAAAGCCTAATAATTGCGCGCTGCGCTCGCGCACAATCGGATAAGTCGTGCCCGCCAAAGCTGCCGCCCCCAAAGGCGATACGTTCAAACGGCGGCGGCAATCCTGAAAACGCCCCTTATCGCGGCACAGCATTTCATACCATGCCAAGAGATGATGCCCGAAAGTAATCGGCTGCGCGGTCTGCAAATGGGTAAAACCCGGCATGATGGTATCGGCTTCGCGTTCGGCAACCGTCACTATGCCCTGTTGCAGACGCTCGATTTCCGCCGTAATCCGATCAATCGCCGCGCGCGTATAGAGGCGGATATCGGTCGCCACTTGATCATTACGCGAACGCCCTGTATGCAAACGTTTGCCGGCATCGCCGATTAAATCGGTCAGGCGCTTTTCAATGTTCATATGCACATCTTCCAAAGCCACCGACCATACGAACTCGCCGGCATCAATCTCCGCCTGCACCTGCGCCAAACCTGTGCGGATGGCTTCGCCGTCTGCGGCGGATAAAATCCCTGCTTCCACCAGCATTTGCGCATGCGCTAAGGAACCGGCAATATCCTCTGCCGCCATGCGGCGGTCAAAATTCACGGAGGCGGTAAATTCCGCCACAAAAGCATCGGTGCTTTCTTGGAAACGTCCGCCCCATGCGCTGTTAGTTGCTTCTTTCTGACTCATTTTATCTCTCTATCTTGCCCAATAGCAGTCAAGCCGCTATGCTAAAAGGCAGGAATTGTAACCGAGTTTTTTTATGTCTGCACCGCTGTCTATCCGCATCGCCACCCGCCAAAGCAAATTAGCCCTGTGGCAGACCGAACACGTCGCCGCCCTTTTAGCCCAACGCTATCCGCAAACCAAGGTAGAACTGGTGCCGATGACGACGCAGGGCGACAAAATTCTCGACACACCGCTGGCAAAAATCGGCGGCAAAGGCTTATTCATAAAAGAATTGGAAATCGCCATGCAGGAAGGTAGAGCGGATTTGGCGGTGCATTCGATGAAAGACGTGGGCGCATTTTTTCCGCAAGGCTTTGGCTTGGCGGCAATTCTGCCGCGTGAAGACCCCAGCGATGCCTTTGTCAGCAATCAATATGCGTGTTTGGAAGAGCTGCCGCAAGGCGCCGTCATCGGCACCTGCTCCCTACGCCGACGCATGCAAATCGCCCGCTACCGCCCCGATTTACAACTGCAAGACCTGCGCGGCAATGTGCAAACCCGCCTTGCCAAACTCGATGCAGGACAATTTGACGCCATTATCCTCGCCAGCGCCGGACTCAAACGCTTAGGACTTGCCGAACGCATCCGCAATCCCCTGCCTTTTTCCCTGTCGCTGCCGGCAATCGGGCAAGGCGCCATCGGCATAGAATGTCCACTCGACTCGCCGCTCCTGCCCTATCTGCAAGCCTTAAACGACGAGCAAACCGCCCTATGCGTGCGCACCGAACGCATCATCAACGAAACATTGCAAGGCTCTTGCCAAGTACCGCTTGCCGCCTTTGCTCAACTATGCGGACAAGAGATTCAGCTTGATGCCAGAGTCGGCTATCCGGACGGCAGCCAAATGCTCGCTTTCAGCGATCGCGCCCCGATTGCCCAAGCGCAGGATTTGGGCAAACGCGCCGCCGACAGTCTGCTGGCACAAGGCGCGCAAGCCATTTTAGACAGCCTCGCCCACTAAATGCACCTGCTTGAAGACTGCACCGTTCTTTATACCCGTGCCGCCGCCTATTTCCCTGCATTTGCCGCCAAAATCCACGCATTAGGCGGCATTGCCGAGCATCTGCCGTTGGTGGATACGCGCCGCATCGCTCTTGATGCCGATAGCGCTGATTACTGCCGCCAAGCGGATATGCTGATTTTTACCAGCGCCGCCGCCGTCGAACATTTTCCCCGAGAACTATGGCGGACGCAGCGCAATATCGCCATCGGACCCGCCACCGCCGCCGCCGTCGAAGCCAAACAACAAGCGCTGCATCTCGCCGCACCACCGCCGTTTAACAGCGAAAGCCTGTTAAGTATCTTTCAGCCGCAAGAGCAAAACATCGCCATCATTGCCGCCCGAGGCGGACGGCAACTCTTGCATGAACAACTCAATCGGCACAACCGCGCCCGATTCGCTTTCGTTTATGAACGCTACAATCCCAGTCCGCATTGGTGCGCCGACCTTTCCATACCGCAGGCGCTGATTCTCTCCAGCCAAGCTGCCCTCAATCACTTAATAGAAATTACCGCTCAAGCCACGCTGAATCTGCTACAATCGCGCACAGCCGTGATTGCATTAAGCCCGCGCATCGGGCAAGCAGCACAAGGCGCAGGATTTCAACAGGTTTTCGCCGCCGCGCAAGCCGACGAAAACGCCCAAATTCAGCAACTTTGCCAATGGTGGCAAACAATTAAGGAGTACTGAACATGAGTGAGAAAACCCCTCCACAACCTAAAACGCCAAACCCAAACAATCAGCCGCCCAAAGCGACTGAAAAGCCTGCCGCTCCTGCCCCCGACAATAAAGCAGAAAACAAAGTCCCTAGCGCAGAAGCCGCGCCTAAAGACGGCAAAACCAATCCTAGCCCTGCTGCAAGTAAAATAGAAGAAAAAGCAGCGCCAAAACCGACCGCAGCAACGCCTCCACCTGCTCAAGGCAATAAAACCCCTCCGCCCGCCCAAGGCAATAAAACCCCTCCGCCACCGCCTCGTGCAACTGCCGAGAAAAAAAGCGGCAACGGCTTGGCAATTCTCGCCCTGCTCTGCGGCTTGGGCGGTTTAGGCACAGGCACTTACGCCTTCCTGCAGCAAGCTCCCCTACAAAGTACGGCGGAAGCGGCGGAAAAAGGCGCATTGGCGGCTGAAAAACGCGTCGTCGAAGCGGAAAAAACCCTTGCCGCCCTACAACAACATGTTGCCAATGCCGCACAAGGCTTGGATAAATCGCAAGTCAGCCAATTAGTTGCCGCCGCTTTGCAAGATTACGCCAAATCGCAGCCGCAGCTGCCGAATGCGGAAGAAATCCAAGCGCGGATTGACACGCAAATCGCCGCCGCCATGCCGCAAAGCATAAAAATCGAAGACGTGCAAAGTCTGATTGATCAAGCCCTGCTCAACAGCCATAGCGACACCCCGATTGATTTCACCCAAACCATTCAAGCGATTAACCAAAGCAATGCCCAAGCGCAAGAAGCCCTGAACAATCTCAGCCTGCGCAGCGATCAAATTCAGCAAAGCCTCAGTCAGCAAGCCGACAAACTGGCGGCGGATCTGAAAATCATCGCCGACAGCCGCCCTAATCCGCAACCGCTGATTAGCGCGCTTACCCTTGCCGACATTGCCGTACAAAACGGCGACTACACGGTGGCGGACAAATACCTTGCCCAAGCGGAAAACAGCTTTGCCGACTTCGGCTTAGACAGCTCCGCTTTCGCTGATTATAAAACCCGCATCGGACAATTGCGCGGCGAAATCGCAGGACGCGCTGACGGCTTTACCATTACCGCACGCATCGACCGCGTTATCCAAAGCATTCCGGACTGGCCGTTTAAAAATCCTGCCGCCGCTCAGCAAGCGATTGCCGAAGCCCCGATTCAAGGCGAAACCGTCGCCGAGACCGCCGGCAATATCGGTCAGAAAATCTTAAACCGCACCTTTAAAGTCGTGCATAACGACGAAGCGGGCTTAACATGGATTGACGCGCACAAAGACCTGCAGACCCTCATCCGCGAAAACGTCCGCCTTGATTTGGCATTTGCCCGCAATGCTTTGCAATTGCGCCACGGCGACGCCTATCGCCGCAATATCGAGCAATTAGTGCCGCGCATCGAGCAATATTTCAATACCGAAGATGCGGTCGTGGCTGACGCCCTGCAACAGCTTAAAGCCCTTGCCGAGCAAAACAGCGTGCCGGCGCCCGATATTGCCGCCTTGATTGCCGCCGTCAAGCAAACCGCCCAACAATAAGGAGATTACGATGATTCGTACCCTAATCGTTCTATGTATTTTAGGCATCTGCGCCTTTATTGGCTATCAAGTGCAAACCTTGCCGCTCTATGTGCGCTTTTATAACGACCTGAACAACAGCTATTTCCAAACCCCGTTTCTGGCATGGATACTCATCTCGCTATTAGCGGCGATGCTGCTGTTTTTGATATTTAAAGTCCTATGGTTTGTCTGGCGTTCGCCGAAAATCTTTAGCCGCAGCAGCCAAGCGCGCAAAGAATCCAAAGCCCACCGTCTCTTGCAGCAAGGGCTGAGCGCCTTAAGCCTCGGCAATTACCGTCAAGCAGAGAAAAAACTGGTTAAAGGCGGACAATTAGCCGCCCAAATCGGTCAATCGCCCGTTTTATATTACGAATATGCGGCGAGCGCGGCGGATTATCAGCAAGCCAATGAGCGGCGCGACCAATATTTCCTCTTGGCACGCGAATATGCCAATAATAAGGAAAACCTCTTGGCTCGCCTAAACGAAGCGGAAAGCCAAGTAGCGAACGGCGAATATGCCGCCGCTATCAAAAGCTTGCAGCAATTGCAGAATAAAGACCCGCGCAATCCTAAGATTATCAACCTATTAGACAGTGCCTACGTACATTCCGAGCAATGGGCTTTGGCATGGCAAAACCTCAGCGGACTGCGCAATCATATCAGCGAAGCAAACTACCGTGAACGCCGCAAACTCTATGCGCGCGGCATGTTGCAAGACACCAGCGCGGTGGAGACTTTCGAGCAATTGCAAACCGCTTGGAAAAATCTCCCTGCCGATATCCGTGCCGACAAAGGCATGCTGCTGCAATACGCCAATTCATTGGTAGAAAACGGTCATGCCGAACAGGCGGAAAAATTATTGGCTGCCGAACTCAAGCAACATCAAGACTTGGATTTGCTGCAAGCCTACAGCCAATTGCGCGGCATTAATTTTGCCAAAGCATTAAAAAATCTGGAAAACCTGCAAGCGCATTTCCCCGACAATGCCGTCTATCTTTACTGCCTCGCCCTAGTGGCTTACCGCGCGGAAGATTTGGACAAAGCCGCTCAATATGTGGAAAGCTCGCTCAAACTGCAGCCTAGCGCGGAAGCATTCGCATTATGGGGACGGATTTTAGAAGCGCGCCAACAGCCCGAAGCCGCCCTTGCCGCCTATCGCCAAGGCGTGAGCGGATTATTGGAGCAAGAAGCCTTGGCAGGGGAATTGTTACCGCCGCCTGTGCAAACGCCCGTGACTATCAAATAAACAATATTCAATCTTTATCGGGAAAGCACAGTTTCATACTGTGCTTTCCTTATATTTACTCATAGGCAATCGTTGATATGAAATTACTCATTTTGCGCCCCATTGAGCGTATTTTAAATAATCCCTCTCTCGTCGCCCTCATCTTTTTCGGGCTGACGCTTTGGCTGGGATTTTATTTTGTCGGGCAATGGATGCTGCCGGTGATTATCTCCGTCATCATCGCCTATTTACTGGAAGGCGTAGTGAAAAAATTGCAGAAAATCGGCGTACGCCGTTTTTTTGCCGTGTGCATCGTTTTTCTCAGTTTTTCCGCTTTGATTGTATTTATTCTTTTAGCCGCCGTGCCGACCTTGATTGCGCAAAGCAAAGGACTGATTGCCAATCTGCCTACCTATTTGGCTTATACCAATGCGCATTTGCAAGTGCTACCGGAGCGTTTTCCCCAATTTATCAGTCAAGAAAATATTAATCAACTCATTCAATCGATTAACTTAATGGTCAGCGATTTCAGCCGCAGTTTTTTTTCGGGACAATTCGTCGCTTCCATCATGTCGGCATTCAGTTTGGTCGTCTATGCCATCTTAATTCCTATCTTAGTTTTCTTTATGCTCAAAGACAAAGTGCAGATTCTGCAATGGCTCGACAGATTTTTACCTGAAAATAAACAAATCATCACCGATATTTGGTCTGAAGTCGATGTACAAATCGGCAACTATATTCGCGGCAAATTTATCGAAATCTTAGTCATTTGGGCGATGTGCTTCGTTTCTTTCAGTATTTTCGGGCTGCAATATTCCCTGCTCCTCGGTTTGATGGTCGGCTTATCGGTGCTGATTCCCTATGTGGGGGCGACGGTGGTTACCGTGCCCGTGCTGATTGTCGCCTATATGCAATTCGGTTTCGACTCTAATTTTTGGTGGATTACTACGATTTACGTCATCATCCAAATTCTGGACGGCAATGTGATTGTGCCGATTATTTTCTCGGAAGCGGTCAGCATTCATCCTGTCGGCTTGATTATCGCGATTTTAATCTTCGGCGGCTTATGGGGATTTTGGGGCATTTTCTTTGCCATTCCCTTGGCGACTCTTGTCAAAGCGATTATTGAAGCATGGCGGCGCTATGAACAACCTTCCGAAACGCTCCATCTCTAAGAACCCGTTTTATAGTCAATTCATGGCAAAATTAATCATTTTTCAATCGAGTAGATCGGATACTTGTATCCGACATTACTTAAAATATAAATTTTTCGGATTCAAGAATCCGACCTAAGGTTAAAAATATAATGTTTGTATTTGTCATGAATCAACTATACAAATCCTGCGGCAAATTTTCTCTTACTCAGCAATATGCCGTCGCGATTTCTTACCGCCATATTCCTCATGACAGTAAGAAATCGCACTATTAGTCGAGAATTGAAAAAATATTACGGTCTTGGTTCGCCTTGCCGCACTCTTGTACTATAGTCGAAGAATTGAAAAAGTATTACGGCGTTGGCTCGCCTTGCCGTACTATCTGTACTGTCTGCGGCTCGCCGCCTTGTACTACTTTTTCACTTCTCCGACTATATTTGCGGCTCGCCGTTTTATGCTACTTTTTCACTTCTGCGACTATAAATGCGGATACTCAATTTTCAGTTAATCTTATCAGCAGCATGCTGCTGCTGTTCTGTATAAAAACCTTTTGATTACTACTGACAATTATAAAAAATAAAGTAGAATATACCGATTTTTACACAGGACATCAGATGAGCGATTTATACCCTGCACACATTCTGCAAGCCACGATTGACAAAGGCGTTGCCAAGGCGCGTTTAGATACTATTCCGATGATTGTTTTAGGATTTTTAGGCGGCGCCTTTATCGCTCTAGGTTATCTCGCCTATATCCGCCTTGTCGGCACTATGCCGCATGACTGGGAGGGATTTTCCGTATTCATGGGCGCCAGCGTCTTCCCTATCGGCCTAATCTGCGTCTTGCTCGGCGGCGGCGAATTGATTACAGGCAATATGATGGCGCTGCCTGCGGCATGGTTTACACGCCGCATCAGCCTTGCCGTCCTATGCCGCAATTGGGGCATCGTCAGCGCTATGAATTTGCTCGGCGCCATGGCGGTTGCTTGGTTTTTCGGACATTATTTGGGACTCACCGAAGGCAGCGTCTGGGAAAAAACCGCGGCAGTGGCGCAAAGCAAAGTCGATGCCGATTTTTTCCGCGCTCTCGTTTCCGGCATCGGCTGCAACTGGATGGTCTGCATGGGTGTGTGGCTGTGTTACGGCGCGTCCAGCTTTTCGGGCAAAATTTTAGGCATTTGGTTTCCCGTGATGATTTTTGTGCTAATCGGCTTTCAGCACGTCGTCGCCAATATGTTTGTTATTCCTGCCGCCATTTGGGGCGGTGCGGCGATTTCTTGGGGAGAATTTATAGCCAATATGATTGCCGTATATATCGGCAATGTCATCGGCGGCGCGGTCTTTATGGCAGGGGCTTATGTGATGGCATATCCCCAAAGTCCGCACTAAGGCATCACAACTAAAACTCAGGCGGTCAGAAATCTTTTTGCCCGCCTAGCTTTAAGCGATTTCGCTGCTGGCGAAAATCACATCACTCTCTGTATGCGCTCGCAACACAAGACGGTGTCCAAAGCCGATTAAAGCGGCTTTGGCATGAGACAATTCCATCTCTTGCCCTTGTGCCGACACACACACCCTGCCCTGCACCGGCAGTACAATGCCGGCTTGCGGACAGTTCAGACTTATCTCATCGCCTGCCGCCAAATGTACGCTGTAAAAACAATAATCCGCCACCGGCGCAGGATAGCGATGCCAAACCTTGCTGCCCTCGGCAGGCGGCGCAATAATCTCCGGCTTAACGGCGGCGGTATCTACAATCCGCAGCAGCTCGGGAATATCCACATGCTTGGGTGTTAAGCCTGCGCGCAAAACATTATCCGATGCCGCCATCAGCTCGACATTCTGTCCGCGCAAATAAGCATGCGGCAACCGCGCACGCTGAAAAATGCCTTCGCCGACATTCATGCGCACAATATTGAAAAGATAAAAACTGATTAAGCCCGCATCCAGTTTCTGCGGCGAAATTTCCATTGCCTGTACGGCATAATGCAGCCAATAATCGGGATTATCAGAGACTTCCTGCGGCGCGCTTTGCGCCAACAGCGGCGATAGCCAAGCGCTTAATTGCGTTTGATCCGCCCGCATAATCTCCTGATAAGCCTGCGCCACGCCCTTATCGCGAATCCATTGTCCCAGTGATGCCAATGAAGGACGACTGTTAATCCGCTCGAGAATCAAAGATTCTTCCGCAAAACCGTGTAAAAGCCAGAATTCCGACAAAGCAATCATATTTTCAGGCTTATGATTATCGTCTTTATAATTGCGCTCGGCGGCATTATGCGCCACGCCCTGCGCGTTTTCGCGGGCAAAACCCGCTTCCGCCTGCTGTTTGTCGGGGTGTAGCTGAATAGATAGCGGCAGGCGTACATCTAAAATTTTGAGCAGAAAAGGCAAACGTCTGCCGAAACGCGCAATCGATTGCGGACTTAATATGTCTTCGGCATGCTCCTCCAACCATTGATTCAAAGGCTGAACGCCGCCCTCAACCTCAATGCCGGCAGGGGCTTGGGCATGATCGCCGAACCATAATTCCGCCGCCGGCTGTCGGTCGGGCGGATTGCCCAAAAGCCGAGGAATATAATCATAGCCACCCCAAGCATAGGGCTGCACATTGCCGTGAAGTAAATACATCATGAGTTTTTCCCTGCCAAAAAATGATTCAATGCCTCTTCGCCGGCAAAAAATGCGGCGGCACGCTCTAGCTCGCGCAGATGCGCGGCGGGCAAATACAATTGCTGCCCCGAAACTAATGTCAGCAGCAATACGCCGTCTTCCGAAAGCTGCATACTTTTGATAGCGGCATACGTCCAATAACGCCCGCCGAAAGTAAAGCCCTTGGCTTTCAAACGCCATTTGGGATAGCGCAGTCCATGATACAGAATCAAGCCCATTAACAGTACTAAGGCGATGCGATTGAAAACGGAATTGCCTTGCGTGAATTCATAATACAAACCCGCCGCCACGATTAGGCATAAAAAAACGGCATCGGCGGCACGGCGTTTTAAACGCATCGCGACCAATGTTTTACCGAAGCGGTAATGCTGAACAAGTTCGTCATAAATCAAGAAAGCGGCATAGCCGCCTGCCAATAGTGCCAAACCGATATTGCTAAGAGTCATTCAATTTCCTTAGAAAACATATAGTACCTTAAGGTCAAAATGAGACTTAGAGATGCGTATTTTGTCAGAAGAAGTCTTTGAAATAATCTCATTTTGACGTTAAGAGACTATACAAAACTTCCCGCCGCAGCGGGAAGTTTTGCTTGAGGATTAAGGCGCGAGGAAACCGAGCCAATACCCAAAAATGCCGATGACGAATATGCCGAAAATCAGCCAAAGGGCATTGATACCTTTGCGCAGTAAGAACATGCACAAGAAGGTCAGCCCCAAAGCGGGCAATCCAGGCATCAAATCGTCCAAGACGCTTTGAACGGTCGTTACATTCGTTTCGCCGAGTTGGTTGGTAATTTCCGCCAATTGATAGGGTATGTTGATATGCGTCCATTTATTCACGAGCGCGCCCATGACGAACAGACCCAAAATAGAGGCGGCTTCGGTAATTTTCTGCAAAGCGCCGCCGCCCATATCCGAGACAACTTCCAAACCGCGGCGATAACCGTATTGGATGCCCCAATAGCGGAAAAACAGACGAACGATATTAAACATCAGGAAGAAGAAAATCGGACCCAAAATGCTGCCTTGCTGTGCCATGCCGGCGCCTACCGCCGCAAATACAGGTCTTGCCGTTCCCCAGAAAATCGGATCGCCGACCCCTGCCAAAGGTCCCATTAAACCGACTTTCACGCCGTTAATCGCCGCATCATCGATGGGGGCGCCATTGGCGCGCTCTTCTTCCATCGCCAAATTCACGCCCAAAATCGGCGCGGTCATGAAAGGCTGGGTATTATAAAATTCCAAATGCCGATTAATCGCGTCTTTGCGCTCTTGGCTATTGGCATCGGGATAGAGACGGCGAATCGCCGGCGCGATGCCGAAGCAATAGCCTAAGGCTTGCATGCGCTCAAAGTTCCATGAACCTTGGAGCAAATTGGAACGTAAAAAACAGGCGGTAATATCGCTTTTGGTTAAGCGCAGACGCTTTTCAGTTTGCATTGTTTCCATTGAGAGGCTCCTTAGTCTAATTCATTATCTAATTTACTTTTGCCGGCCACTTTTGCCGCGCCTGCCAGCCCTTTATGGTATTTTGGATGCATTTGGATATAGAAATAAGCCAATGCCACGCCCAACACGCCCAGCGCCACTAAATTGAACTGCGTGAAAGCCGCCACCACAAAGCCGACAAAGAAAAACATCATCAAATGCGGCGCGCGCATCATATTGATAACCATCGCATAACCGACGACGACAATCATGCCGCCCGCCACGTTCAAACCGCCGGTAATCACTTCCGGAATGCTTTCCAAGAGCGATTTCACCGCATCCGTGCCGACAGTCGCCGCCACGATAACCGCAGGAATGGCAATCCGCATCGCCTGCAAGAGCAATGCGGACAAATGCAAGACGGTAATCGTCGTCAGATTGCCGGTTTTAACCGCCTTATCCGCCGCATGTTGGAAACCGACGGTAATCGTGCGCACTAAAATCGTCAATACCTGACCGGCCGCGGCAAGCGGAATCGCCAAGGCAATTCCTGCGCCGATTTCCTGTTTGCCGGCAATAACCAAAATCGTCGAAATAATCGATGCCAAAGCGGCGTCCGGTGCGATTGCCGCCCCAATGTTCATCCAACCTAATGCCATCATTTCCAATGTGCCGCCGACGATAATTCCCGTGGTCATATCGCCCAAAACCAAGCCGGTTAAGGTACAGGCAATCAAAGGACGGTGGGTTTGAAATTCGTCTAAAACTGCTCCCATGCCTGAAAGACAGCCGACTAAGAAGATTAAAATAATTTGAAAAACAGAAATTTCCATATCCGCCTCCTTTATGGACGATATTTTTGCGCAATCAATTCAAGCACCGGCACTTTCTTGTCCGAAGCCACCTTGCGCACCTCGAGCTCGATGCCTTTGCTGTCTAATTCCTTAAAGGCTTCAATGTCTTTCTCATCGACTGAGACCGACATATCCAGCATCACGCGCCCTTCCTTATACGCCATGCCGCCGATATTGATGGAATCGATTTTCACGCCGCGGCGCACCAATTCCAAGGCATCGCTGGGATTCGTAAAGAGCAGCATCACTCTTTCTTGCGCATAATCGGGATTGTTATACACACGCATCATCTTATCTACGCCGACCACATGCGCGGTAACGCCCGGGGGCGCGGCTTGCTTGAGCATGGAGCTGCGCGTTTTATCGGCGACGATACTGTCATTAACCACAATAATGCGGCTGATGCCCGTTTCTTTCGTCCAACGCGTCGCCACCTGTCCGTGGATTAAGCGGTCGTCAATCCGCCACAGACCGAAACTCATATGCGGACCTTCATTGGCTTGCTGCGAAGCCTCATGGCGCAAACGCTGAATTTCCGGATCGTTTTCATCAAAATCCGCTTCCACAACCTCAGCATCTTGCACCGGTGCCGCCGCAGCTTTTGCCAAAGCTTGAGTACGCACACCTTTAATACCGTCCGCGGCTTCGCTTAAAGCGGTTTGACATAATGAAGACAGATCATCCTCATCATCACGCCCCATCAATACCGATACCAACATCGGCACATTGACGCCCGTCAGCACCTCTGCCGAAGCTACTTCTTCCGCAATTTTGCTGCTGGCGTGAAAAGGCGTGCCGCCCCATAAATCCACCAATAATAATAAGCCCTGAGAAGTGTCCAAAGACGGCAAGGCTTGGCGGATTTTCTCCGCCAACACCTCGCCGTTCTCCCCCGGCATAAAGTCTATACAACAAACATTGTCCTGCTCGCCGATAATCATCTCCGCTGTCGCCAGCAGAGCCTTGGCTGCCTGACCATGCGTTGCAAGCACAACCGCAATCGTCATTATCTAACTCCTTTGATAAAACGCTAGAATACCTTTCTAGACACCCAAACATTATCTTGAGTGCAAGAAAAGTGTAACTAAAATTTTACTATTAAGCAATGAGAATAAATGAACGGCTTAAATTCCCTGAAACGGAAGAGTTTGCCCTAATTTATCGCTTTCCATCGCCAAATCGATTAAGGCGGTTGTGATTAAGACTTCTTCTACTTTTACCGCCAATTCCGCTCTCGATTCAATCGCTGCCGCGATATTTCGATAATAAGCGGGGAATTGACCGCGTTCACCGGCAATGCGCCGCGCTTCGCCATCCGGCGAATAGAATATGCCGTCATGGATACTATCTTCTATGCCGAAGGCGGCATCATCGGGCAAAATGCCGTTTTTCAGCTGCGTTTCTTGGCAATCCAAGCCGTATTTGACATAAGTGCCTTGATCGCCTTGCAGCATATAGCGCGGATTCGGGGCGGCATTAAAGGGAGAGGTGTGCAACAGCACTTCAAAATCGGGGTAATGCAGTTGCACATGGGCGTAATCTACCGTAGGGCTACCGTCGCGCAAGGCGCGCAGACGAGCATGAAGCGCTTGCGGCGCACCGAATAATTGCAGGGTTTGGTCCAGCAAATGCGGCCCGAGGTCGTACCAAATGCCGGTACCTGCGCCCGCATTTTCGCGCCAGCGGTTGCGGTATTGTGGGCGGAAGCGGTCCCAATGTGCGGCAAAATAGCGAACTTTGCCGACTTCGCCGCGTGCAATCAAGGCTTTGAGGGTTAAGAAATCACCGTCCCAACGGCGGTTCTGAAATACGGACAATACCAAGCCTTTTGCCTGTGCAAGGGCTTGCAATTCCTGCCCTTGCGCCACTGTCAGCACCATCGGTTTTTCCAGCACCACATGTTTGCCGGCGTTCAAGCATTGCTTAGCCATCGGATGATGCAAATCATTGGGTGCGGTGATGACGACCAAATCCGCCGCATCCGCCGCCAGCATGCCGTCGATGTCGGCAAACTGCCGCGCCTGCGGATAGGCGCTGAGATCAAGCGCCGTTTGGCGGCTGACGATTGCGCTGATTTCAAAGGCAGGATTGCTCCGCAAGAGCGGCAAATGAAAGGTTTGCGCCGCCATGCCGTATCCGACCACTGCTACTCTGATCATATTGTCCTCGCTGTTTTAAGTGAATTTGCGCAAACAGACCGCGCTTTCGATATGTTCGCTGAAAGGAAATTGGTCGAATAAAGCGGCGGCTTGCACTTGATGGCTTGCCGCCAATAGCGCCAGATTGTCCGCTAAGGTTTTGGGATTGCAGGAGACATAAATAATCTGCTCAAAACGGCTTAATAATGCCAAAGTTTGCGCATCAATGCCCGCACGCGGCGGATCTACAAAAACGCAGGAAAAATCATAATCCTGCAAGCAGATACCGTCTTGGTGCAGGCGTTTAAATTCACGCTCGCCCCGCCAAGCCTGACTGAATTCTTCCGCTGACAAGCGTGCCACCGCAATATTATCCGCTTGGTTTAACTTCACATTCTCACGTAGGGCGGCGATGCCCGTTTTGCTGATTTCGGTCGCCAGTACGCGGCGGAAATACTGCGCCAGCGGCAAAGTGAAATTGCCGTTGCCGCAATACAATTCCAATAAATCGCGCTGCCCTGCACCGCTTTCCGCCTGCCGGCAAGCCCATGTCAGCATTTTTTCGCATACTTGCGCATTGGGCTGGGAAAAACTTTGCTCGATTTGCACATAATCAAAAGCGCGTCCGCCGACTTGCAAACGCTCGCGCACATAATCGCGTTCCAGTACGATTTTCTGTCCCCGCGAACGCCCGATTAGCGCAACGCCCAATTGCTCTTGCAACTTTACAGCCGCTGCCTGCCATATCTCGTCCAAGCGGCGATGATAAATAAGCGTAATCAGGCTGTCGCCCTGCAAGGTCGCCAAAAATTCCACCTGAAACAATTTGCGCGACAGCAGCGGCTCGGCATTGATTGCCGCCAATAAGGGCGGCATAAGACGATTAATCGCCAGACAGGCGGCTGGAAACTGCGTGAGCTTAATCACATTACCCCCGTGCAGACTTTCCCCTTTGGGGCTCATGGCATAATGCGCGCCCTGCTCGTCGTGCCAGATGCGGAATTCCGCACGCATGCGGTAATGCTCGGGCGGCGAATCGAAGACTTCAATGCCGCCCTGCCAATAAGGGCTTAACAACTGCTGTAAATATTGCTGCTTGTCGCTTAATTGCGCTTGATAGGCGCGGGCTAAATCGTTCATCAAAATTTCCTTACTGGTTGAAACCCCTCCCTTTAGGGAGGATAATCTTGTGGGAGAGGTGTAACCTCTTCCAATTCAGGGCAACACGTAGAGCGACGCTTTATGTGTCGCTCTGTGTGTTGAAACATATTCGTTCAAGTAAAAAGGCGATTGTCGGCGCTTTAGGACACACTGTCAAAAATTATCCGCCGCCGACGCCGAAAAAGAGTGCCGCTGTCCTTTTATGCTATAATCCGCCCCTTATTTTGAATGGACACAACGGATTTCCTATGAGTTACGATTCCTCCAATATCCGCGTATTAAAAGGACTGGAAGCGGTGCGCACCCGCCCGGGCATGTATATCGGCAATACTGATGACGGCAGCGGTCTGCATCATATGGTCTTTGAAGTGGTGGATAACTCGGTGGACGAAGCATTGGCGGGCTATTGCGACCATATCGTCGTGACCATTCATCAGGACGAATCGGTATCCGTGCGCGATAACGGACGCGGTATTCCTGTGGATATCCATCCCGAAGAAGGACGCAGCGCGGCGGAAGTCGTGATGACCGTCTTACATGCCGGCGGCAAATTTGATGACGACAAAGTCTCAGGCGGCTTGCACGGCGTGGGCGTTTCCGTCGTGAACGCTCTGTCCGAAAAACTCGAAATGACCATCTGGCGCGACGGAAAAATCCACACGCAAACCTTTGTCCACGGCGAACCGCAGGCTCCGCTTGCCGTCATCGGCGATACCGAAGAAGCCGGTACGCAAGTGCGCTTCCTCGCCAGCATCGACACTTTCAAACTGGTGCAATACGACTATGAAATTCTTGCCAAACGTCTGCAAGAACTCGCCTTTTTAAACTCGGGACTGCGCATCGAGCTGCATGACGAACGCAACGGCGACAGCGATGTCTTCCAATATGACGGCGGACTGCGCGCTTTCGCCGAATACCTCAACCGCAACAAAACCGTCCTGCACAATGAAATCTTTTATTGCCAAGGCAAACAAGGCAATATGAGCATCGAAATCGCCATGCAATGGAACGACGGCTATCAAGACAACACCTATTGCTTTACCAACAACATTCCCCAACGCGACGGCGGCACGCATTTGGAAGGCTTCCGCCTCAGCCTGACCCGCGTCTTAAATGCCTATCTGGAAGAAAGCGGACTGCTTAAAAAAGCCAAAATCTCCACCAACGGCGAAGACATCCGCGAAGGGCTGACCGCCATCGTCTCCGTTAAAATCCCCGGTCCGAAATTCAGCTCGCAAACCAAAGACAAACTGGTCTCCAGCGAAGTCAAAAGCACGGTATCCGGCATCTTCGGCGAAAAATTCAAAGAATTTCTCTTAGAACAGCCCAATGACGCCAAAATCATCGCCGGCAAAATCGTCGAAGCCGCACGCGCAAGAGAGGCGGCACGCAAAGCCCGCGAAATGACCAGACGCAAAGACGTCTTAGACATCGCCGGATTACCCGGCAAACTCGCCGACTGCCAAGAAAAAGACCCCGCGCAATCCGAACTCTTTCTCGTGGAAGGCGACTCGGCGGGCGGCTCCGCCAAGCAGGGGCGCAACCGCAAATTCCAAGCCATTCTGCCGCTGAAAGGTAAAATCCTGAACGTGGAAAAAGCGCGCTTCGACAAGATGCTCGACTCCGCCGAAATCGGCACCCTCATTACCGCGCTCGGCACCGGCATCGGCAAAGAAGATTTCGACCTCGGCAAATTGCGCTACCACCGCATCATCATCATGACCGATGCCGACGTGGACGGCGCCCACATCCGCACCCTGCTGCTGACCTTCTTCTACCGCCAAATGCCGCAATTGGTCGAACAAGGACATATCTACATCGCCCAGCCGCCGCTGTATAAAGTCAAAAAAGGTAAGCAAAGCCAATACTTAAAAGACGACAACGAACTCAATGAACTGCTTCTGACCCAAGCGCTGGACGATGCCGCCCTCTATGTATCGGCACAGGCGCCCGCCATCAGCAAAACCGCCTTTGAACAATTGGCACGCGATTATCTGCAATTAGAACAACTGATTGACCGACTCTCGCACCGCTACGACCCCCGCATTCTGCGTGCCCTGATTGAAACGCCGGCGCTTAGTCGCGATATGTTCCAAGACTACGCGCAATTGCAGACATGGATCGACGATTATCAAAAGCACCTAAACCGCTTCTCCGGCGCAGGCATACGGCTGACCGCCCAAGCCATCGATCCCGAGCAGCCACGCATTCATGTCCATATCAACCAGCACGCCAACGACATGCACAATTTTTTTACCGCCCATTTCGTGGATTCGCCCGAATACCGCAAAATGTCCGCTTTCGGCAAAGAAATTCATAATTTACTGCAAGAAGGCGCGTATTTTGAAAACAGCAAAGGCAAAATTCCCGTGCGCTATTTCAGCGAAGTCATTACCGCCCTCTTTTCCGAAGGCAAAAAATCCTATGATATTCAACGCTATAAAGGTCTGGGCGAAATGAACCCCGAGCAATTATGGGAAACCACCCTCGACCCTGAAGTACGCCGCATGCTGCAAGTCAATATCCAAGACGCGCGCGTCGCCGATGAAGTCTTTACCATGCTGATGGGCGAAGAAGTCGAACCGCGCCGCGCCTTTATCGAAGAAAACGCCATCCGCGCCGGCAATATCGATATTTAAACCCTTCTTTCCGACGACGCGAAAGCCTAAACCTTTGCGCGTCGGCAACCCTTCACCCTCCAAAAATCCGAAAAACATATGAAAACTCTAGGCATTATCGGCGGCATGTCGCCCGAAAGCACCGAAATCTATTACCGCGACATCAACCGCTTGGTTAATCAAGCCGCCGGCGGCAACCGCTCCGCGCCGATTGTCATGCTCAGCGTGGATTTTGAAGAAATCGTCCGTCATCAAAAAAACGGTGCATGGCAGCAAACCGCCGCCATCTTGAGCGAAGCCGCCCGTAAACTCGAAAGCATCGGCGCAGAAGGCATTTTGCTTGCCACCAATACCATGCACAAAAATGCCGAAGACATCGCCGCCGCCATCTCCGTTCCTTTCCTGCACATTCTCGATGCCGCCGCGCAAGCCATTCAGGCGCGGCAACTCCGCAAAATCGGCGTATTAGGCACGGCTTTTACCATGCAAGATAATTTCTACCGCCAAGGTTTGGCTGAACGCGGCATCGAGATGCTCGTGCCCGAGACGACAGTGCAGACGGAAATTCATCGCATCATTTTTGAAGAGCTGTGCCTAGGGAAAATACTGCCGCAAAGCCGCGCCTTTTATCTTGATGCGGTGCAGGCTCTAGCAGCGCAAGGCGCAGAAGGTATTATTTTGGGCTGCACCGAAATCGGTCTGCTGATTCGGCAAGAAGACCACCATTTGCCCTTCTTCGACACCGCCGCCCTACATGCGCAAGCGGCAGCGGATTTTGTCCTTTCCGACTAATTGACGTCTATGTCTTGGTTATTCTACGCCCTGCTTGCCGCCCTATTCGCCGCTTTAACCGCCATTTTCGCCAAAATCGGCTTGCAAGGCATTAACAGCGATTTTGCTACCTTTATCCGCACCGTGATGATTGTCTTCATCATTGCGCTCTGGGTCAGCTATCTGGGCAAATGGCAATCTTTCGCCGATATCAGCGGCAGGCAATGGGGCTTTTTATTTTTATCCGCCGCTGCCACAGGCTTTTCTTGGCTCTTTTATTTCAAAGCTCTGCAAATCGGACAAGCCGCCCATGTCGCGCCGGTGGATAAATTATCGGTAGTCTTCGTGGCCGTCTTTGCCACCCTGTTTTTGGGCGAACGCCTAAGCGCACGCGAATGGTTCGGCATCGTCCTGATTGTCGGCGGCGTTTTATTGCTGACTCTCAAAGCCAATCCTAAACCCACCTTCGCACAAACCGCACCGACACAGCATCATTGCTCATCATAAAAAAGCGGCAGATACGCCGCTTTTGTTTAATACTGCAACAGCAGATATTTGCTTTCGATGTAATCTTCAATCCCTTGTCTGCCGCCTTCGCGTCCCAGCCCTGATTGCTTGATACCGCCGAAAGGCGCGGCTTCGTTGGAAATGATGCCGCTGTTGATGCCGACCATGCCGTATTCCAAAGCATCCGCCACACGATGAATGCGCCCGATATCGCGGCTGTAGAAATAAGCCGCCAGACCGAATTCCGTATCATTGGCTTGAACAATCACTTCTTCTTCGCTGTCAAAGCGGAAAATCGGTGCCAAAGGTCCGAAGGTTTCTTCTTTGGCGACTTTGGCATCATAGGGCACATGGCGCAAAATGCTGGGTTCAAAGAATAATTCCCCTGCGCTGTGTGCTTTGCCGCCGCAGACCAATTCCGCGCCTTTGGCAAGGGCATCATCAATATGCTCCTGCACTTTAAGCAGTGCATTGCTGTCAATCAAAGGTCCGAAATTCACGCCTTCCGAGAGACCGTTACCAATCTTGAGTTGTTCTACCGCCGCTTTAAGCTGGCTGACAAAGGCGTCATACACGCCGCTTTGCACATAAATGCGGTTGGCACAGACGCAGGTTTGCCCCGCATTTCTAAATTTGCTGGCGATGGCGCCCTGCACGGCTTTGCCGATATCGGCATCGTCAAAGACGATAAAGGGCGCATTGCCGCCCAATTCCAACGAGACTTTTTTAATCGTGGACGCGCATTGCTGCATGAGTAATTTGCCGGTAGCGGTTGAGCCTGTGAAGCTGAATTTGCGCACCGTATCGCTTTCAGTCAGCACTTTGCCGATGGCTTTGGCTTCGCCGGTAATGACGTTAAACACGCCTTTGGGAATGCCTGCCTCTTCTGCCAATGCCGCCAATGCCAACGCAGAAAGCGGCGTTTGACTGGCGGGACGAATGATAAAGCTGCAACCTGCCGCCAAAGCGGGCGCGGCTTTGCGGGTAATCATGGCATTGGGGAAATTCCACGGTGTAATCGCCGCACACACACCGACAGCCTGTTTTTGCACGATAATTTTCTGATTCTCGCCCGCAGCAGGTATGGTTTCGCCGTAAATGCGCTTGGCTTCTTCCGCATACCATTCGATATAGGAGGCGCCGTAAGCGATTTCGCCGCGCGCTTCCGCCAAAGGCTTACCCTGTTCGCGGGTAAGGATTTCCGCCAGTTCGTCCTGATGTTGCATGATAAGGTCAAACCATTTGCGCAAAATCTTGCTGCGTTCTTTGGCGGTTTTATCGCGCCATGCAGGTAAAGCCGCTGCCGCCGCTGCTACCGCTTGCTCCGCCTCTGCTGCGCCGAAATTCGGCACATGGGCAATGATTTCTCCTGTGGCAGGATTGCTCACGGCAATCTCGCCTGTGCCCAGCCATTGTCCGTCAATATAACATTGTTGTTTTAAAAGCATATTCACCTCTTTTATCCGCAGCGCGGCGATACTGCCGCGCCCTTGATGATAAATTAAAACGTCTTACCTTCCCAAGCGGCGCGGTAAATTTTTGCAATATCCGCTTCCTGCAAAGGCATGGGGCTGCGCGCCAAAAGCCGCGTTTGCTTGCAGCCGTCGGCAACCAGCGAGGGCAGCGCCGATTCGGGAATATCAAAGGCTTGCAGACTGTTGGGAATGCCTACGTCTTTAACCAATTCTTCCAGACGGGCGATGCAGGCTTGCGCGGCTTCGCTTTGCGATAAATAAGCGGCGCTAAAGCCCATCGCTTCGTAAATGTCTTTTAAGCGTTTTTCGCATGCCGACGCAATATAGCCCATCACATAGGGCAGCAGCACGGCATTAGATTCGCCGTGAGCAATATGGAATTGTCCGCCCAAAGGATAGGCAAGCGCATGCACGCCCGCCACGCCGGCATTAAAGAAAGCAATCCCTGCCAAATAGCTGCCGTAGCTCATGTCTTCGCGTGCTTGGCGGTCTTCTCCGTTTTGCACCGCCGTACGCAGAGAACGGCTAATCAAGCGAATCGCCTGCAAAGACAATGCTTCGGTTACGGGATTGGCATGAATGGAAACATAGGATTCCACCGCATGCGTAAGCGCGTCAATACCAGTAGCGGCGGTAACGCGCGGCGGCACGGATACGGTCAATTCAGGATCGACAATCGCCACGTCCGCCAGCAGAAAATCATGCGCAATCACGTCTTTAGTGCTTTCTAAAGACAATACGGAAATATTGGTAATCTCCGAACCGGTGCCGGAAGTGGTAGGAATCATGATTTTCGGCAAACCGCGCGTGCTGAGGCTTTTGCTGCCCGAGAGGTTCAAATATTCGCGTACCTCGCCTTCCTGCTCGGCAAACACCGCTGCCAATTTCGCCAAATCCAGCACGCTGCCGCCGCCCAAGCCGATAACCAAATCCGCCGCCTGCGCCCGCGTGAAATCCACCAAAGATTGCGCCAAAGCCAAGGGCGGTTCTGCTGCGACCTCGTCATAAATCACGCTGTCCACGCCGATGTCCTTAAGGCGAGCGGCGATATTATCCGCCATGCCGTTGCGACGTAAAAAAGGGTCGGTAATCAACAGCGCTTTTTTCGCACCGAGCCGCTGCACTTCTTCGGCTAAAACCGAAAGACAGCCCCAGCCGCTGTAGTTTTTTCCTACAAATGTGGTCTTAATCATCTTATTTCCTCTCTAGTTATAAAAATCGGGAGCTTTTTTGAAAGTTCCCCATGCATCAGGGTCATGTCCTGTTACAACAATGGCTTTTTCTCTTTCCGCTAAAGTGCGTAATTTATCGACTGAGCGCACCGCATCCACAGTAGAAGCCAAGAAACCCGGTAAAGCCCTTTTTTCCCAATGATCAATAGTATAAGCAGCATCAATTGTAAGTATCATCGGCGCCGTATTTGGAAGTCTTACTAAAAAAGACTGATGTCCCGGCGCATGTCCCGGTGTGAATATCGTCGTCAATGTCCCATCGCCGTAAACATCATAAAAATCATCCGATGTGCCATTCAAAAACTGCCATTTCAGCCCGGGGCGATCAAAATCCTTACGGATATAACCACCGGCAGCGAACCAGTCAGGAGTAAAGGCATATTCATATTCACATCGCTGCACGATATGAGTGGCATTGGGGAAACGCCCCACCGCGCCGGTGTGATCCAGATGCAGGTGCGACTGCAAGACATATTTCACATCATTAGGATCAATACCCAAAGCTTTCAGTTGCTCGACACAGCCTTGTTCCTTAGTCATCACAGGGTTATATACATCGCAAATATCTCCCCAATATTCTCGCGGATTTTCTGCTACTTCCACCGCATTACCGCCGTCGATAATGGTGTGGCCCTCGGGGTGGGTCAGCAGGAAAAAGGGCACCGGGATTTCATAATCAGCGCCATCGCCCTGATTCATTTTGATATTGTGCACCTTGCACTTCAAGCTGCCGGATTGCAGCATATACAAACGGATCTCGCTCATATTTCTCTCCTTCATGTGATATGCAGTAATCAGCGGACTGCAACACCGCCTTTTGCCCGGGCGGGCAAATCAGTTGTTGAACTCATTTTTCAATTGCTCGTCATAATCTTTAGTGAAGGTGTAATCCACTTCGCCGCGGAAAAAGTCGCGTCCATAAATCAGGAAGCACAACAAAATGCCCGCGCCAAACGCCCAAGCCGCGCCTTTAATGGTTAAAATCGCCGCCACAATGCCGGCAATGCCCAAATCTTTGCCGCTGCGCGCTTCCAGCACGCCGATTTTCATATTGACATAGCCTTGAATCAGCAAGGTTAAAGCTAAAGCAATGCCTAAAATCGGCTGCACCAAGCTCACAATCGGCATCAACAGCAGACCGGTATTGGTTCCCCAGCGGAAAGAGCCGATGCCGCCGAAGAAAGAATCCATCGCCTTGCGCCCTTTTTTCCAACGCTCAATCGTAACCACCTGCATTGCCGACCAAATCGGGCCGCACATGGTAACATCAGGCCCGAAGATACTCATGACCGTATTGCGTCCGCCGAATACCAGATGCGCGCGGCTAGAAACATATTCCACTTTCTCGTCAGGACGCGCCCGCTGTCCGTCGGCAATCAAAGCGCGGTTTTGCAAAATATCGCCGAATAGCACGATATACGCCGCCAATACGGTAGGAATTGCGGTAATAAACATCATCAGCGGCGGCAATCCGAGTCCGAATACGGTGTATTCCCGCCATAAGGTCGCAAAATCCGGCATAGAGAATCCCCATTTGATTTGCGGCCACGGCGCTTCGCCGAAAATCGGCGCAATGATGACCGCCAAGAGAATAATAGGAAAAATACCTAATTTGCCAATCTGCGCCAATATGCCGAAACGCTGCTGCAAAGCGGCAAAATGCGCGGAATAGAGAAGATAAAAAGCAATGCCGACGGCGATGCTAATCGTGTAAGGGAATGTTTCAAATCTGCCGCCCACTTGGAAAATGGAAATAATCGCCGCCAAACCTGCACCGATAATAATACCGGCTTTGAGCGCCGAGGGAATCAGGCGGACAATTTTCCCCGCCAAGCCCATAATGCCCAAAAACAAAGATAAAATGCCCAAGGTTAATTGGAAGGCAATCAAAGAATGCACGCGCTCGGGGCCTTCGGGGAATTGCTGGCAGTAAGCCATAATCAAAGGAATCGCCGGCGTAATCCAGCCCGGAATACAGGGGTCGCCCAATAAATGATGCAATAAATAAAAAAAGCCGTTCAGCATCACTATCGCCAAAGCCACCTCAAAGGGCATGCCGAGCAATTGCGTGAGCAAAGGAATGGCGGCCAAGTCCACCGCACACATCAAAAGACCTTGCAAATAATCCGGCCATTCAAAGCGGTAATGAATAAAAGGCAGGCGTAATTGGAATGGACCTAAAGGAATGAAAGGGGCTTCCTCCCCTTCTTTGCGCTGTTTCCACAAAGCTATACTCATCGATAATCTCCTAGTTTGAATACGCAACCAATAAAATGGTTACGTATTCATCTTAGTTAATTAACCAAGCGATAGCAAGCATTTTTCTTAAAGCAAGGCGCGCGTTGTGCGGCGTTCGTATAAGGTAACAGGTTCGGTAATGCGAATTTCCGGCAATTGGCGTCCGTCTTCTTTGGCTTCAATCATCGCAAATAATGCCTGCACGGCGGTAAAGCCCAATATCTGCCCTTTGGCGCAGCCCACCGTGCTTAATTCAATCAGGCGGCTGCCGCTCAAACGCACATTATCAATGCCAATCACGCTGACCTGCTCCGGCACCGGGCAATCTAAAGCCGCCAAAGCATCTAAGACATCAATCGCCATCGCATCGGTTGCGGCGCAAATCGCGCTCGGCATGGTGTCGGTTTGCGCCAAACGTTCCAGCAAACCGAAGACATCGGGTCTGTCCAATTGTTTGAAATTAATCACGCGGCTGCGCAAAGTCTCGCCGAAACGGCTTTTTGCCGCCTGCATGGCGGATTGATAACCTAAAAAACGATTGGCAAAGGTGCTGACGCGCGGATAAGCGCCAATCCATAAAATATCGCGATGCCCCAATGCCAGCAGATGCTCCGCCGCCAGCTTGCCTGCCGCCAGATTATCGATTTCCACATAATTGCCTTTCTCGCGGTGGCGGCGGTTAAAACTGATAAAAGGCAATTGCAAATGTTCCAAACGCTCAACCACGGGATCATCCAACAACATGCAGGACATAATCAAACCGTCGGTTTTATTCGCCAATGCCGCATCATAGGCATCCGCCACTTCGTCGCTGCCGACAAAATGCACGTTCACGCGATAGCCGGCACGGGTGGCGAAATTGATAATTTCAGTCGTGGAATCGACAAAAAAAGGATTTTCCAAGCCGCCCGAAATCAAAGAAATGCTATAGGATTTTTGCTGCACCAAACTGCGGGCATTCGCATCCGGCACATAATTGAGCGCCGCAATCGCCGCCAGCACTTTGTCTCGCGTTTCAGGACGCACTTGCTCGGGCGCATTCAGCACGCGCGAAACGGTTGTCTGCGACACCCCCGCTTTTTTTGCCACATCTTTGGAAGAAGCCATAAATCCTCATCAGCAATCATAATCTTGCTATTGCACAGCAGTTTAGCCGTCTTTTCAATAGGCGGGCGAAAAAACCGCCGCCGCTTTTCTAAAATCATTGAATTACCATAGGCAATCACGCATAATTCCGAAATATTTCTCATAAAGTTTAAGGAGATTGAAGTGAAAAAATTACTACTTACATTGGCTCTCGCTTTGTGCGCGATACAGCCCGGCTTTGCCGAACACCGCCATGAAAAAAACAGCATAAAAGCCCAATATGAAGACATCGACGCAATATTGGACAAAAGCCTCATGCCGCCCGATTTGGCGGAATTTCAAATTCGTCCTGAATTTATCGATCTGCTGCACATCGACAGCAAGACTTATCAAAACGAGCTGAAATACACCGCCGCTAAAGAGAAAAAGCAATATTATTTTGATAAAGACGGTCAATCCGTCGATGCTCCGGCGACAGGCGGCCATTACCGCGAAATCTTAGGCACAAGCGCAGACGGCAAACCCGTCGCACAGGATTTCTACCAAGACAGCGGTGCGCCGCAAACCGCACCTTTTATCCTAATTCCCGGCAAGGAAAATGATTTGTCTACCGACGGTATTGATGGGCGCCTCGTTTGGTATAACCCCGAAGGAAAAGTTACCGACATCGCCGTCTTTTCCCAAGGCAAACGGCAAGGCGGGCATTTATTTATTACCGAGAAAGGCTTAAATATGATTGATTTTGAAAAAGAACAATCTATTTTCTATTCTCTGGACGGCAAATTGCTCTCCCATATCTCCCATGTCGGCCAACAAAAAGAGCAGGAGTTTTTCTATTATCATAGCGGCAAAATTATGCTGATTTTCCAAGAAAAAGACGGAAAACCTTATTATCGTGCTTGGAATGAGGCAGGCAAAGAAGTCAAAATTTTGGAAATTGCACCGCAATTTATGGACGCTTACGAATTGAGACAAGAAATCTATCAATCCGTCTTAAAAAAAATAGAAGCAGCACTGGAAGAAGCGAAAAATCATGAATAAATATCTCTTGTTAGCCGCCGCATTATTCGCCGCTTGCGCCCATAGTGAAAGCCGCAAAAATACGCTACCCGAAAAACCCATTGAAACCACAGTCAAAAGCCATAAAAACATACTGCCGACAGCGCAAGCTGCGGCGGATATGGCGGCGCCGCATATCCGCAATCTGGACATACAGCCGAATTTTGATGCGGCGCTCTTTAGCGTTGACGCCAAAACCTTTCTCAATGATTTGCAGTTTACGCCTGCAGAAAAAGAACAACGCTACTATTTTTATGGCGCCGATCAGGAACATGGCAGCAGCGAACAGGCGCAAGGCGGCGGCTATTACCGCCTGATTCTCGGCAGTACCGCTCAAGGCGATTCCGTTGCACAAGATTTCTACCAAGACATCGAAGCGCCGCAAACCGCGCCCTTTTTGCTGGTCAAAGGTAAAGAAAAGGATTTCAGCACCGACAGCAGCAACGGGCGCACCGTTTGGTACACACCTGAAGGCACGGTCGAGTCGATTGCCGATTTCGCCGCAGGCAAAAGAATCGGCTGGAGTTTAATCCTGCGCGAAGGCAAGCCCATCATGCGCATACATACTATCGACGATAAAACGCAGGCATCCGAACATGTGATTTTCGATGCCGAAGGCAGAATCGTGATTCACAGCCGCAATAACAGCGAATACACCTTTTTCTACCCTAACGGTTCGGCGATGTTTTACGTCGATGAAGGGCGGCAGCCGCTCGAGCCGTTGGCTTGGGATGAAAACGGCAAGAGTATAGATCCGTTTGAGGTTCTCAATCAAATCAATGAATTGATACTGCATCAAGATGAAGTCATCCAATACATTCTTGACAGCAACGACATCAATTAATCCGACACTTCCCTTTGGGCGCCATGCTTGGCTTTTTGCTATGGCATACGCGCCCACAATGCTATAATCCCTGCTTTCACAATTCATTACTTAAACAACCTATGTCAGAACATCTCAGCTTTGCCGATTTCGCCCTAGATCCCGCCATTCAAGCCGCCATTGAAGACTGCGGATTCAGCCGCCCCACCCCCATCCAAGAAAAAACCCTGCCGCTTACGCTAAAAGGCTACGACGTCATGGGCATTGCCCAAACCGGCACAGGCAAAACCGCTGCATTTCTGATTTCCTTACTCAATTATCTACTCAGCAACCCCGTTCATCCCAAAGCCAAAGGCCCGTGGGCAATTGTGCTGGCGCCGACGCGCGAACTTGCGATTCAAATCAAAAAAGACCTCGACCAACTCGGACGCTATACCGGCTTGACCAGCCTCGCCATCTACGGCGGCACCTCCATCGAGCATCAAAAAGCCCTATTTGAAGCGGCGAATATCGACATCATCATCGGCACGCCGGGGCGGATTATCGACCTTTACAAACAGCGGGTATTTCGCCTGAAAAACATCGAAGTCTGCGTATTGGACGAAGCCGACCGCATGTTCGACCTCGGCTTTATCGACGACGTGCGCTTTCTGCTGCGCCAAATGCCGCCTGCCGACGAGCGTCTGAACCTCCTGTTTTCCGCCACCATGGCGCAGAAAGTGCAGGAATTGGCTTATGAATATTTTAATGCGCCGCAAAATTTGAGCGTGGAAAGCGAGCAAACCACCGCCGATAATATCCGACAATCGCTCTACCATACCGCCAGCCATGAAAAAACGCCCCTGCTACTCGGCTTATTGGTAGCGGAAAAACCGGAACGCAGCATGATTTTCCTCAACACCAAACGCGATTTGGAACGCCTCAGTTTGGTACTTAGCAGCAACGGCTATCCCAATGCCGCCCTCTCGGGCGATTTGGCGCAGAAAAAACGCGAACAAGTGATTAAAGACTTCCAAGAAGGCAAAGTGAACATCGTCGTCGCCACCGACGTTGCCGCGCGCGGTATCCATGTGTCGGGAGTTACGCATGTATTTAATTACGACCTGCCGCAAGTGGCGGAAGACTATGTACACCGCATCGGGCGCACCGCACGTGCCGGTGCATCGGGTACCGCTATCAGCTTTGCCTGCGAAGAATACGTCTACTCTCTGCCGGAAATCGAACATTACATCGGGCAGAAAATCGAGGTCGCCACATTGCATGATGAACTGCTTGCCGACGTCGTTCCCCCTGCGGAAGAAGACCTGCAAGCCCTGCGCGACGAACGCAAACAACGTCAGCAGCGCAACCGCCCGCAAAACGGCAATCAGCGCCATCGCAGCAGTAATCCCAACCGCCGCAGACGCCCCGCGCAAGACGGACAAGCCTCATCTTAAACCCTAGACGCATTTGCCGCCGACATCGGCGGCAAATCTATTGATACCCCTTGGCATGAAACCTTTCCCATACCTGTCAGCATATAAAGGAAAACCATGAAAAAACGCGTTCTTACAGGCATCAACACCACCGGCATACCGCATTTAGGCAATTATGTAGGCGCTATCCGCCCCGCGATTGCCGCCGCCAACCGGCAAGCCCAAGGCGAATCCTTTTTATTTTTAGCCGATTTGCACGCCCTGATTAAATGCCACGACCCCGAAACCGTGCATCAATCCTCCCTTGCCATTGCCGCCACATGGCTTGCCTGCGGTTTAGACCCTGAAAAAGTAACCCTGTACCGCCAATCGGATATCCCCGAAATCACGGAACTCAATTGGATATTCAACTGCGTCTGCGCCAAAGGGCTGATGAACCGCGCCCATGCCTATAAAGCGGCGGTAGATGCCAACAACGCCGACAATAATGCCGACCCCGACCACGGCATCTCTATGGGACTGTTCTGCTACCCCGTTCTCATGGCGGCGGATATTCTGATGTTTAACGCCACCCATGTACCCGTAGGACGCGACCAAATACAACATCTTGAAATGGCTCGTGATATTGCCGCACGTTTCAACCACCGCTATGAAAACCTATTCGTCATGCCCGAAGCCGTCGTCGATGACAACGTCGCTCTGCTCACCGGCACGGACGGACGCAAAATGAGCAAAAGCTATGGCAACACCATCGCCCTCTTTGAGCCGGAAAAAGCCCTGCGCAAGCAAATCATGAAAATCGTCACCAACTCCCAATCCCCCGGCGAGCCGAAAAACCCTGACGACTCCGCTATCTTCGATATTTATCGCGCCTTTGCCGGCGCCGAAGAAATCGCAGCCATGCGCCGACACTATGCCGAAGGCATCAGCTGGGGCGATGCCAAACAAATGCTCTTTGAACACATCAATGCCGAACTCAGTACCCCGCGCGAAATCTATCATTCCCTCATGGCAGAGCCGGCAAAAATCGAAGCCGTTCTGCAAGCAGGCGCAGAAAAAGCGCGTCGGGAAAGCCGCGCCTTTTTGGCGCAAATCCGCCATGCCGTCGGCATCCGTCCGCTCGCCTAAAGGAATCAAAGCCGCATGAGTCTCGCCACCGTCTTCTCGCGCGCCCCCTTGAGCTTGAATGCTCCCTTGGTGCGCGTAGAAGTACATCTGGCGTCGGGCTTGCCGGCGCTGACCCTAGTCGGGCTACCCGAAAAAGCCGTCAAAGAAAGCAAAGACCGCGTCCGCGCCGCAATACTCAACAGCGGCTTTGAATTTCCGCAAAAACACATCACCATCAACCTCGCCCCTGCCGACCTTCCCAAAGACGGCTCGCGCTACGATCTTGCCATCGCTCTAGGCATTCTTGCCGCCTCGGGACAAATCCCCGCTGCCGCCTTAACTGACTACGAATGGCACGGCGAACTGGCGCTATCGGGCGAACTCCGCCATGTACAGGGTATCTTGTCCTGCGCATTGGCGGCAAAACAAGCCCAACGCCGCATCGTCGTCGCCCCGAGCAATGCGGCGGAAGCCGCCTTAGTCGCAGAACACAATCTCGCCAGCGCCCACAATCTGGCGGAAATCGCCGCCGTCTTATCGGCGCGGCAAGACTGGCAAAGCACGCCGCAGATTGCGCCGCAAGCACCGCATTACCCTGATTTTGCCGACGTCATCGGACAACAGGAAGCCAAACGCGCCCTGCTCATCGCCGCTGCCGGCGCACATCACGTCTTGATGAGCGGACCGCCCGGCACCGGCAAATCTATGCTCGCGCAACGCTTCGCCGGCATACTGCCGCCCATGACCCAAACGGAAGCCATTGAAAGCGCCGCCATCCAATCGATCAGCCCGCAAGGCTTCCAAGCCCAAAATTGGCGGCAACGCCCCTACCGCGCCCCGCACCACAGCAGCTCTGCGGCGGCATTAGTCGGCGGCGGTAGCGTTCCCAAACCCGGCGAAATCTCGCTCGCCCACCACGGCGTACTGTTTTTAGACGAACTGCCCGAATTTGACCGCCGCGTCCTCGAAATGCTGCGCGAACCTCTGGAAAACGGACACATCAGCATCTCACGCGCCGCCATGAAAAGCGATTTTCCCGCACGCTTTCAACTCATCGCCGCCATGAACCCCTGCCCCTGCGGCTACTACGGCGACCCGCAGCGCCATTGCAGCGACACCCCCGACCAAATTGCCCGCTACCGGCAAAAAATCAGCGGCCCTCTGCTTGACCGCATCGACCTGCACCTGAACATCGCCCGCCTCAGCCCGCAGCAACTACGCCAACAGCACCATGCACAGCAAAACAGCGCCGAACTGCGCGAACAAGCCGCCGCCGCGCGCCGCATCGCCCTCGACAGACAAGGCTGCCCCAATGCCCTACTCAGCGGACAAGCCCTCGAGCAACACCTCTGCGCCGAAGCCGCCGTCTATCAACTGCTCGATCGCGCCGCCGAAAAAATGCAACTCTCCATGCGCAGCTACCACCGTCTGCTCAAAGTCGCCCGTACCATCGCCGACCTTGCCGCCAGCCCCCTCATCAACAGCACACATGCCGCAGAAGCCCTGCAATACCGCACTTGGAACAGCCGCTAATGCACATCAGCTCATTACGCGGCGAACAATTTCGCAACCTGCAAACATTCGAACTCCGCTTTCATCCGCAACTCAACCTCATACACGGCGCCAACGGCAGCGGCAAAACCGCCCTATTGGAAGCTCTCTACATACTCGGACGCGGCAAATCCTTCCGCGAAAGCCAAACCCGCCACATCATCAGCCACGGACAACACTACTTCCGCCTTATCGCCGAATTGCACAGCCACAGCCGCAGCCACCTGCTCGGCATAGAACGCCACAGCCGCGACTACCTCCTGCGCCTTGACGGCGAAAACCTGCGCAGCCTCAGCGAACTCGCCCAACTCGTCCCCATTCAAATCATCAACAGCGACCACTTCGCCCTCATCGACCAAGGACCCGAACACCGCCGCCGCTTTACCGACTACGGACTCTTCTACCACGACAGCAACTTCCTCAAGGCTTGGCAGCACTACCAATACGCCCTTAAAAACCGCAACGCCGCCCTGCGCCAACAATGGGCGGACGAATACATCGCCCCTTGGCACCAACAACTCGCCGACTACGGCGAATGGATAGACCGCCTCAGACAAGACTACCTCGCCGACTTAGAAAAAACACTCAACCACTACCACGCCGAACTCGGCGGACTGGAAACCCTGCACATCCGCTACTATCGCGGCTGGGCGGCAGAACGCCCGCTTGCCGAACTCCTCAACGCCCACCTTGAACGCGACCGCCAACTCAAACACACCCGCGACGGCATCCATCGCGCCGAATGGCGTATCGCCACCGCTAAAGACCAAGACGCCGCCCACCACTTCTCGCGCGGACAGCAAAAAACCCTCATCTGCGCCCTCATCTTGGCGCAAACCCAACTCATCGCGGAAAAAAGCGGCAAACAACCCGTCATTCTCGTGGACGACATCGCCGCCGAACTCGACCGCACACGCCGCCAACTCCTCATCAACTTCCTGCTCAACAGCGGCTCGCAACTCTTCATCACCGCCATAGAAAGCGATGCGGACAGCCAAAACATGGACGCCGTCCGCTTTCACATCGAGCAAGGCAACATCACGGCATCAAAGCTCTGAAAAAAATAAAAATCTTGGATAATATAGCCAATCCACAACAAAATTAATTGACTATATAAATCCCACTTCTCCGACTATAGCCCTCTAAGACACCGCAATATCGTACTGTCCTTTGCCGTAACTGGGATCGCTTTGCAGGCGGATTGGGGTTTTGAGCAGGATTTGCAAATCCGAGAAAGTCAACGATTCTTCTTCGCGGATAAAGTCGATAAAGGCGGGGGCGGCAATGACGGTCAGCTGTTTGGGCGCGTATTCGCGCACTTCCCGCATCAAATCGCGAAAGAGTTCATAGACTTGGGTTTCGATGGTTTTCACATAGCCGCGTCCGCCGCAACTCGGGCAGGGTTCGCACATAACTTGGCGCAGGCTTTCGCGCGTGCGTTTGCGCGTCATTTCGATGATGCCCAGCGGCGAGATGGGGCTGATGGTGTATTTGCTTTTGTCTTTGCCCAGTGCGGAAAGCAAGGCTTCCATCACGCCTTGCTGATGCTGACTGTCGTTCATGTCGATGAAATCAATCATGATAATGCCGCCGAGATTGCGCAGGCGCAGTTGGCGCGCAATGGCTTTCGCCGCCTCAAGATTGGTTTTGTAGATGGTATCTTCCTGCGAGAGTTTGCCGACAAAGCCGCCGGTGTTCACATCAATGGTGGTCATGGCTTCGGTTTGGTCGATAATCAGATAGCCGCCCGATTTGAGGGCGACATGGCGGTCTAGGGATTTTTCGATTTCTTCTTCAATGCCGTAGCGTTCAAAGAGGCTGCGGTCGCTGTCGTAAAAATTCAGGCGATCCGCCATTTCCACGAGGAAATTGCCGGCAAATTGCGCCATATGGCTATAAGCAATGGCATCGTCAACGGTTACGCGGATAACGTTCGGCGAGACATAATCGCGCAGCACTTTTTGATACAAAGGCAAATCGCCGTAAATCAACGCGCCGGATTTGGCATTGCGGTAAGTGTATAAAATCGCTTCCCAGACGCGGTGCAGATATTGCATATCGGCGCGCATTGCCCAGATATCGGCGCTTTCGATGGCGGTACGCACGATAAATCCGCCCTGCTGCCCCTGATGAAAGCCCAGCATTAAATCGCGCAGGTTCTGCCGCTGTGCTTTAGAGGCGATTTTAATCGAGACGCCGATATCATCGGCATTGGGCAGATAGACTAAAAAGCGCGAGGGAATGGATATTTCGGTGGTCAAACGCGCCCCTTTGGTGCCGATAGGGTCTTTCAGCACTTGCACCAGCAGACTTTGTCCTTCATAGAGCAAATCGCTAATCCGCTGCGCTTCGGCTTGCGCGCCGTTGCGCACGATGTTTTTCATATGCAAAAAGCCGGCGCGTTCCATGCCGATATCGATAAATGCCGCATCCATGCCCGGCAAAACGCGCTGCACTTTGCCTTTGTAAATATTGCCCACAATGCCGCGCCGCCGCTCGCGCTCCACCATTACGTCCTGCAATACGCCGTCTTCCATAATCGCTACGCGCGTTTCATAAGCGGTATGATTGATGAGAATTTCCACGCTTACATCAGGCGGTGGCGGCGGTAAAGTGATGGGAATCAGCGAGTTCATGCAAAATCCTTATGGGCGGGCGAAGGGCATAATGCCAAAGGTGTGCAGTGTGGCACAAACCGCGGCAATCGGCAAACCGACCACGGTATAAAAATCGCCCTCGATTTTCTCCACCAATACCGCGCCCTGCCCTTGAATCGCATAGGCTCCCGCCTTGTCCGCGCCTTCGCCGCCGTCCACATAGGCTTGCAATAAGGCGGCGGAGGAATGGCGCATATAAACGCGTGCGATATGGGTTTCGCTCAAGCATTGCGCGCCTTTTTGTATTGTTACGGCGGTGGCGACTTCGTGCATGCGTCCGTTCATAGCGCTCAGCATGGCAAGCGCCTGCGCCGCATCGCGCGGTTTGCCCAGCAATTGTCCTTCCAAAATACCGATGGTATCCGCCGCCAAGACCCATTGTTCGGGATATTGACGCGCTATCGCCGCCGCTTTTTCCTGCGCCAGACGCGCTACCGTTTGCAAAGGGCTTTCTTGCGGCAAGGGGCTCTCGTCAATATCGGCGACGACAATGCGATGCGCAATGCCGACCTGCCGCAGTAAGGCACTGCGTCGAGGTGAAGCAGAAGCTAAAATGATACTCATGGCGACACCTGCAAAGAAAAAGTCACCGGACCGTCATTGATTAATGCCACCTGCATATCCGCACCGAATTGTCCCGTTTGCGTGGCAGGATGCAGGCTGCGCGCATAATCGCAAAAACGCGCAAACAACGGTTCCGCCAATGTCGGCGCCATGGCAGGGTCAAAGCCGGCGCGATTGCCCTTGCTCGTATTCGCCGCCAAAGTAAATTGCGATACCAGCAGCACTTCGCCGCCAATCTGCCCCACATTCAAATTCATTTTGCCCTCGCTGTCGCTAAACAATCGATAATTAAGCACTTTCTGCGCCAATTTTTCCGCCTGCGCCCAGCTATCCTGCTTTTCTATGCCGACCAAAACCAATATTCCCTGCCCGATAGCGGCAATTTCCCGCCCATCGACCGTCACGGAAGCCTGCCGCACACGCTGCACCAATCCAATCATCACACGCTCAACATTCAAATAAAAATGGCATAATAGCGCAGAATTCACACAGGAGCCTCCCCATGTCGCTTATCGGTCGCCATCTGCTGTCCATCGACAGCCTCAACCGCGCAGAACTCGAAGAATTGCTGGCAATTGCCAAACGCCTCGAACCCGTCGCCAAACGCCAAATGCGCTGCGACGTGCTGCAAGGCGCGGTGCTTGCCAATCTCTTCTTTGAAGCCAGTACCCGCACCCGCATGAGTTTCCACACCGCCTTCGCCCGTCTGGGCGGCGCCGTCGTCGATACCACGGGCTTTACCTTCTCTTCGCTCTCCAAAGGCGAATCCCTAGAAGACACCGCCCGCGTCATCGCCGGCTATGCCGATATTATCGCCATGCGCCACCCAGAGGAAGGATCGGTCGCGCAATTTGCCGCCCCAATCAATGTACCGGTTATCAATGCCGGCGACGGCGCCGGCGAACATCCCTCGCAAGCCCTGCTGGACTACTACAGCATCAGCAAAGAATTCGAACGGCTGGACAAAAGCATAGACGGCATGAGCATCGCCATGGTCGGCGATTTGAAACACGGACGCACCATCCATTCGCTCTGCAAACTGCTTTCTCTGTTTAACAACATCAAATTCCGCTTTATCGCGCCGGATAATCTGCGCGCACCGGCATCCTTAATCGCTCTGCTTAAAACGCGCGGACATGAAGTAAGCGAATGCGATAGCTTGGCAGCAGGACTGCCGCATAGCGACGTTATTTACGCCACCCGCATACAGCGCGAACGCATACAGGGCGGCGAAGAAATGGAAGGATACGGCGAACAATTTCGCATTAATGCCGCCGCCATCACCCGACACGCCCAGCCCGACACCGTCATCATGCACCCCCTGCCGCGCGACAGCCGCGAAGGCGCATTTGATTTAGCCACCGACCTCGACCGCCTGCCGCAACTTGCCATCTTCCGCCAAGCGGACAACGGCGTTACCATGCGCATGGCGATTTTCGCCGCCATCCTCGGCGTGGCGGACAGATTAGAAGCACACTTCGCACCGCTCACGCTCTACCGCCCAGCAAGACTCTCCGACCACGACGCCGATTTTTACACCTTCGACTAAGGACAAAGCCATGTACATGATTACCGCCATCATCAAACCCTTTAAACTCGACGACGTGCGCGAAGCCCTCTCCGAAATCGGCGTGCATGGCATTACCGTAACCGAAGTCAAAGGCTTTGGGCGCCAAAGAGGACATACCGAACTCTATCGCGGCGCGGAATATATCGTGGACTTCCTACCCAAATTAAAATTGGAAATCGCCGTCAGCGAAGAAGCCTGCGAAGAAGTCATACAAACCATCCGCCAAGCAGCGAACTCCGGAAAAATCGGCGACGGCAAAATCTTTGTTACACCGCTCAGCCGCGTTATCCGCATCCGCACCGGAGAAATGGACGAAGACGCCATCTAGCAGCGCGTCTCAGGCGGTATCGACAGGAGGCAGACTTAGGCTGATGATGAAGATTTTTCAAACCTAAGACCGAAGCAAAACACAAAAATGGCTGTCGGGCATAAAAGCCCGAACACGCCTTATCTCTAGCTTATTCAGGCTTAAATTCGCAGGGATACAGATGCCGCAGCTGCTCCGCTTTTGTCAAAACAGATTGCGCCATTTCTTCTTGATAAGACAGCATTTGCTCGCGAATGTTCTCATTGCTTGCCGCTAAAATGCGCAGCGCCAGCAAGCCGGCGTTTTTTGCGCCGTTTAATGCCACCGTTGCCACAGGCACGCCGACAGGCATTTGCAAAATCGAGAGAACCGAATCCCAGCCGTCAATCGAATTGCTCGATAAAATCGGCACGCCGATGACCGGCAGCGGCGTCAGCGAAGCCACCATGCCCGGCAAATGCGCCGCGCCGCCGGCGCCGGCGATGATGACTTCCAAACCGCGCAAATGCGCCGTTTTGCCGTATTGCAAAAGCCGCTCCGGGGTGCGGTGGGCGGAGACGATGGTCAATTCCGCCGCAACATTAAATTCCGCAATCACTTGCGCCGCCGCCTGCATAATCGGCAAATCGCTGTCGCTGCCCATAATGATGCCGATTTTCGCTGATGTTTTTTCTGTCATTTTTTCGCCGTAATCTCTAAATGAATCTCTTGTTTAAGCGCTGCGATTTTCGCCTTCAGCGCCGCCGTATCGGACGCAGTCAGGGTAATATGCCCCATTTTGCGCCCCGAACGCACCTGATGTTTGCCGTACCAATGCAAATATACCTGCTCTTGCGCCAATAAGGCGGGCAAATCGCGCATTTCCGCCGCGCCTTGCTCACCTTCCGCGCCAATCAGATTAATCATGGCGGCGGCGGATAATAATTGCGTGCTGCCCAAAGGATAATCCGCCAATAGGCGCAGCATTTGGTCGAACTGCGAACTGGGGCAAGCCTCGATACTGGGATGCCCGCTGTTATGCACGCGGCAAGCGGTTTCATTGACCCAGACCTCGCCGCTCTGCGTAACAAACATTTCCACCGCAAAGACACCCGCACCGGCAAAGGCCGCCGCCAATTGTCGGCAAATCTTATCGACTTGCGCCGCAATCTCGGGGCTGATTTCTGCCGGCATCTGCACCACGTCCACCAAATTCAGCACGGGATCAAAAACCATTTCCGCCGCCGGATAAGTGCGCACATCGCCCTTGCCATCGGCGACAAAAATCAAGGCGATTTCCTTGGCAATCGGGCACAAGCTTTCAATCACACTCGGCACATCCCATAATTGTGCCGCATCCGCCGCATTTCTGAGGATTTGCACGCCCTTGCCGTCATAGCCGCCGGTACGCGTTTTCTGCACAAAGGGCAATGCCTGTGTATCAATATCCGCGGCATTGGCGGCAAGATAAAACGGCGCAGTAGGAATGCCGTGCTCGGCATAAAAGACTTTCTGCCGCCCCTTGTCTTGAATGATTTCCAGCACCACCGGCTCGGGTACAATCCTTTTGCCCTGCGCCTGCAAACGTTTCAGCGCCGCGACATTGACATGCTCAATCTCGATGCCGATTGCATCGCAGTCCTGCCCGAAAGCAAAAACCGTCGCCTCATCATTAAAATCCCCGCAGACGAATTCATCGCACAAATGCGCGCAAGGCGCCTGCGGATCAGGATCCAATATTTTGACTTGCAACGGATAATTCGCCGCTTCCTGCAAAAACATCCGCCCTAACTGTCCGCCGCCTAAAATACCGATTTTCATTATTCCCTCAATATCGCTTTTGTTTGCCAATCTATAATTCTGCTCGGACGCTTCGCGTCCTCCACCTCGCCCATCACACAGGGCAAATCCGGAAAATAACGGCGCACCTGCGCCAAATCCAAGGCCGCTGCCTGTCCTGCCGGATTGGCGGATGTCGATAATAAAGGCTGTCCCAGCAAGCGGCACAATGCCTGCACCGTCTGATGATGAGAGATCCGCACCGCCACCCGTCCTGTCGCCGCATCGCAGACCGCTGCTGCCGTTTTATGTCCTGCTTTTACTACGAAAGTCGTGGCGCGTTCGTGTTGCAAGTCCTGCATCGCCACAATCTCGTTAGCTGCTAAAGGCGTAATCCAGCCGTCCAACTGCGACCAATCCGCCGCCACCATAATCAAGCCTTTTTCCGCAGGACGCGCTTTCAAGGCAATCACCGCCTGCACCGCCGCCTCGTCGGCAGGATTGGCACCGATACCCCAAACCGCTTCTGTCGGATAAGCAAAAGCCCAGCCCGCCGCAAAAGCCGCCCGAATCGCCGCATTATCCTGCGGCATCTGCCAAATCAAATCGGACATTCCAACAATTGCGCCTGATAAAAGCTGGCGCGATCCCTGACCTTATCCGAAACCGTCAGCAGCCAAGGCTTTGCCAGATAACTGCCCGATTCAAAACCGCCCATGCCTTCATGATAGGCAAGATATTGGTTTTTCACGTCATTTAATTGAACACGGTTGCGCTTCACATTTTGATTGGCATAAAAACCGATAAAATCCACCGCATCGTCAAAACGTTCGCGACCGCCGCCCTTATTCTGCGTCTTGAGCAAATACCAATCCCAACTGTCGTCTTTAATCTGCGCATAGCCGTAGGCAAAAGAAGAACTCAGCGCCGTCGGATTAAAACGCGACTCCTGATGCAAAAACGCCAGAATAAACGCCGGCTCCATATTCCAACGCAACTTCACATCCTGCAAAGCCCCCCGCCAATGGGGGCGCTGCGCCAGCAAATCGCAGGCGCTGTCCTGCAAATGCACCGCCGGTTGGCTTTCATTATGAAAACGTCTGTCCGCATGGCTAGCCAAAACATAATATTGCGCAGAATAAGGCGCCGTCTGCATGTGTGCGGATGATGAAGGCGCCGAACTGCTGCAGGCACAAAGCCACAAGCTTGCCAAGCCCAAGGACAGGAAAAAGAATGAAGAGCGAATGCGCATAGGCTTTTCCAATCTGCTAAAATGCGGCATTTTAGCAGTCTATCAGGCAAAAAGAGAATATTATGAGCGAAATACCAGCGGCGAATTTTATCCGCAATATCATTGCTAATGACCTTGCGGCAGGCAAAAACGACGGCAAAGTCTGCACGCGCTTTCCGCCCGAACCTAATGGCTATTTACACCTTGGACACGTCAAATCCATCTGCCTGAATTTCGGCATGGCAAATGAATTCGGCGGCAGCTGCAATTTGCGCTTCGACGACACCAATCCTGAAAAAGAAAACGCCGAATACATGGACTCGATTAAAAAAGACGTACATTGGCTCGGCTTTGAATGGCACAAACTCCGCCATGCCTCGGACTACTTCCCCGAACTACTCGAATACGCCTACCAACTCATCGACCAAGGCGCCGCCTATGTGGACTCGCAAAGCAGCGAAGAAATCCGTGCCAACCGCGGCACCTTAACCGAGCCCGGCACCAACAGCCCCTACCGCGACCGCAGCCCCGAAGAAAACCGTCAACTATTCGATGAAATGGTCGCCGGCAAACATCCTGACGGCAGCCATGTTCTGCGTGCCAAAATCAATATGGCATCGCCCAATATCAACATGCGCGACCCTGTGATTTACCGCATCCGCCATGCCGCCCACTTCCATGCCGGCGACGATTGGAAAGTCTATCCCATGTACGACTACACCCACTGTCTCTCGGATATGATCGAAGGCATCACGCACAGCCTCTGCACCCTGGAATTTGAAGACCACCGTCCGCTCTACGACTGGGTACTCAGTACGCTGGAAACCCCCTGCCATCCGCAGCAAATCGAATTTGCACGTTTAAACATGGAATACACCGTCCTGTCCAAACGCCGCCTCATACAATTAGTACAGGAAAACCACGTCAACGGTTGGGACGATCCGCGTATGCCCACCATTGCCGGACTGCGCCGCCGCGGCATCCCAGCTTTGGGGCTGCGCCGCTTCTGCGAAAAAATCGGCATCAGCAAAGCCGACGGCACCATCGAAATCAGCTATTTTGAAAACGTCATCCGCGACACGCTTAACACCGAAGCCGCGCGCCGCATGGTCGTGCTCAATCCGATCAAACTCAGTATTAGCAGCCTCCCCGAAGGGTATGAAGAAATCTACCGCCTGCCCAACCATCCGCAAAATCCCGAAATGGGCGAACGCGAAGTTCCCTTCTCCAACACGCTCTACATTGAAGCAGAAGATTTCAGCGAAAATCCGCCTGCCAAATGGAAACGTCTCGCCTTGGGCGAAAGCGTGCGCCTGCGCGGTTCTTACGTCATCACCTGTGAAGAAGTTATCAAAGACGAAGCCGGCAATATCATCGAACTCAAATGCCGTCATGACCCCGATACGCTAGGCAAAAATCCTGAAGGCTACAAAGCCAACGGCGTGATTCATTGGGTCTCCGCGCCGCATGCCGTCGATGCCGAAGTCCGCCATTACAGGCTCTTATTCAATCAAGCCAATCCGATGGCGGCGGAAAACTTCCTCGACACGCTGAACCCCAACTCCCTGCAAGTGCTGGATCATGCCAAAGCCGAACCCGCGACAAGAGCGGATATCGGCACCAGTTACCAACTGGAACGGCAAGGCTATTACGCCATCGACCCCGACAGCGATGCGGACAAATTGGTCTTAAACCTTACCGTCAGCCTACGCGAAACAGGCAAATAAAACGATAAGCGCCCTAGCGGCGCTTATTTATTTTCCTTCTTCATCACAGTAATAATGACTTAGGCAAACTTTATAATCGGAGAAATAAATATTAACACTATGGTTTTTTTATAATTACCGTATTATATAAGCCTATATAACCCTCTTTTTTATCAATCCCTGCATATTCAAGACTGGCATCTTCATAACGCTTAAATTTATATACCGCATCATTCATCACCGCTTCATCAAACACATTTAATGACACAAGCAAAGAAAAGTCCGCCTGTGATAAACCTGTTACCTTAGTAAATAAATCCGGCTCCAATTCCTGAATCACATCTTTTAAACTGTGTTCTCGATAATCTGATAAATACATAAAAATCGGAATGCGTGTGGCAAATTTAATCAGTTTATCTTGAATTTGTTTACGCAGGGATTTTTGTTCCTTTTCTTCATCGCTTAATGTTTTTTTATCTTGGATTGTAAATTCAAGAGAGAAAAACCGCCGCCGGCAATAGGCGCGTGATACACTGCCCTTTTCGATACACATAGAAAATAGCATATGAAAACCGAATACGGACGCCTCATTTGGATTGATTTGGAAATGACGGGGCTGGACCCGCAGCGTGATGAAATCATTGAAATCGCGACCATTGTCACCGATGCCGAACTGAATATTCTCGCCGAAGGACCGGTGATTGCCATCCATCAAAGCGATGCCATTATAGATCATTTAGACGATTGGAACCGCCGCCATCACGGCGCTTCGGGCTTGATTGAGCGCGTTAAAGCCAGCCGAATCGATATGGCGGAGGCGGAGAAGCAAACTCTTGAATTTTTAAGCCAATATCTTCAAGCCGGCAAATCGCCGATGTGCGGCAACAGCATCTGCCAAGACCGCCGTTTTCTTGCCCGCCATATGCCGAAGCTGGAAAAATTCTTTCACTACCGCAATTTGGACGTTTCGACGATTAAAGAGCTGGCGGCGCGTTGGTATCCGCAACATCAATACCACAAACGCAACACGCATCAGGCTTTAGCCGATATTCAAGAATCGATTGCCGAACTCAAACATTACCGCCAGCACATCTTTCAATCGCGCTCATGAGCAAAAAACGCCTCTTAATTATTGAAGACGAAAGTTCCATCGTGCAATTACTGCGCTTTGCCCTTGAGACGCAATATGAGATTCACGCAGTCGATACGCTGCGCGCCGCCGAAGCCGCCTTACGCGCAGAAATACCGCACATCATTATCTTGGATTGGATGCTTGCCCGACGGCAACGGCGTTCAGCTGCTCGCGATGCTGCGCCGCGATGCGCACTACCGTCACCTGCCGATTCTGATGCTCACCGCACGCAGCAGCGAAACCGACATCACCAAAGGATTGGAAACAGGGCGGACGATTATCTGACCAAACCCTTTTCCGTCGCGGAATTACAGGCGCGCTTAAAAGCCCTGCTACGACGCAGCGGTGAAGAAGAACACAACCAAGAACTGCATTATCCGCCCTTGAGCATGGATTTAAGCAGCAATCAAGTCTTTTATCAACAAACCCCATTCTCCTGCACTGCCGCGAATTTGCCCTGCTGCGCTGCCTCATGAAACACAGCGGCAAAGTGCTCTCGCGCGAACAGCTGCTTGATCAGGCATGAGGCGATGACGGCGAAATCGCCGACCGCGCGGTGGACGTATCCGTGCGCCGGCTGCGCAAAGCCTTTGAAGACCAAGGCTATGATTTGCCGATTAGCACCGTGCGCGGACTGGGTTATCGTCTGGATAAAATCGATATAGCCGAAGAAGTGGAAAAGTAGTACAAGGCGGTGAGCCGCAGACAGTACAGAGCGTAGGGCAAGGCGCAGCAATACCCTAATATAGTTGATTCATGACAAATATGAACATTATATTTTTAACCTTAGCTTAGACGTTTATGCCAGAAAGTACTCGCATGACAAATTGTGTTGGAAATAAGTGACTAAACTACTAATTTATAAAGAAGTAGGTCGGATTCTTGAATCCGACAAATTTATATTTTAAGTAATGTCGGATACAAGTATCTGACCTACCCGATTGAAAAATGATTAATTTTGCCATGAATTGACTATACTTTTTCAATTCTTCGACTATAGTGATGATAACAACCGAGCATAAAGCCCCTATTCATTAACTATGCGGTGAAACGATCGCCGCACCTTCTGCCGCCACCTGCAAAGGTCCCCAAGACAATTGCGGATAGTCTTTTTCCAACAGGGTGCGCAAAGCCGCCTCATCTTGATGATAAATCAACAGCATCCCGCCGGCATCGCCGCGAATACTGCCGGCGCCGCTGATTTTTGCCGCACCGCCGCTATTCTTTATCGCAGCGATAATGGCTTGGCTGGCCGGCGGCACAATGCCGATTCTGTGCAATAAAGACTGATTGTCGTCGATGGCGGCGGTAATCGCCTGCGCATCCTGATGCTGCAATGCTGTCTGTAAAGCGGCGCTGCAAGCGCCGAAAGCCTGCCACAAGGCCTCGTCTTTGCCGAACTGTTCCCGCACCGCCGCCACACACTCGCCGGTGCTGCTTTGCGGAATCCCCGTCAGCAGCCAGTAACAATCCTTTAGCGACACATCCAAAGGCTGCGGTTCTTGATTGGCCAGAAGCTGCACGCCGCCGTAAGTAACCGCCGCCGCATCAATCGCGCTGCCTTTGCCATGCTGCAAACGTTCGCAAAAGCGAATCCGCGCAAAGCGTTCTGCCAAGCTCTGCGGCTGATTGAGCAAATGCTCGTACAAGACCATCGTCGCGGCGATAATCGCCGCCGAAGAGCCCATGCCGGCACCCAAAGGCAGATCCGAGCGGGTATGCAATTGTCCGGCACGCAGGCGCCCTTCTCTGTCGCGCGTGGGCAGGAAATGTCCGGCAATTTGTGCCAAAGTGTAAAGCATCAAATCATCAGGACGCTGCAAAATGTTTTTCACCGCCAAATCGCCTTTGGCAAAGGCTTCAAAGCGCGCATCGAGCTTGTCGCGCAAACTCTGCAAGGCGCTCAGCGGCGTGCGTCTGCCGGTGGCGATGCCTGCCAAAGCGGTGCGCAAACTATTGCCGCGCGAGAGCGGATGAAATTGCACGGTGGTATAACGCGCAACCGCCGCTACGATCGCCGGCTGCCCGTAAACCACCGCATGTTCTCCGCTTAATATGATTTTTCCCGGCGATTGTGCCGTAATATTCATGACCATTCCCTCATTTTTTGCGCAGTATAGCATTACCGGGCAATAAAAAAGCCAAGACGGCTTGTTTTGGCTTTATTCGCGATTGCGCGATTATTTTTGCGCTTTAGCGGCTTCAATGATCATTTTCATTTATTCGACGCCGACTTTGCAACCTGCAAGTGCCTGCTCTTGCTCGGCAGCGCTCATTTGAGGCCAAGCTTCGAGAGAAGTTTTCATCATGTTTCTTTATCCATGCCCAAAGATTCTTTCATTTCCGGCATGACTTCGGCGGCTTAGAAAGTCAGGTCAATCAATTCACGGCATTCGGCAGGATAATCCGCAGCTTGAGCAGAAAGAGCGGCAACAGAAGCAAACGCAGTAAATACAAATTTTTTCATAAAATCCTCATCTATTAAACGTTGCACTTCAAGCTTGAATCTAAGCCCTGATAAAATCGACAAAAGCCCGCACAATACTGGAAGGATAACGATGCGCCGTATCCAGCACGCACATTCTTGTCGGCGCCGTGCTGGGCATCGGCTTAGTCAACCGTAATGCCAACTGGGCTTTGATGAAACCCATCGGACTGGCATGGATTATCACTCTACCCTCCGCCGCTTTCCTATTCGCGACCAGCTTCCTAAGCCTGCGCGCGATTTTCTAATTGCAAACTCTACCTCAAATTTTAGGGAAATTGGCGGAATTACACTTATAACTCCGCCAATTTCTCCACCACCCGATAATCCACATCATCAAATAAATCAAAATGCGTTTGGGCGCATTCAATTTTTTGCTGTTCTGGTAAAGACAATTTGTCTAAATCCACACCATCCTGAATCCCCTTGCCCGTGTTTTTCGTTTCCGCCACAAAATAAACGCGCTCACGGTTTTTCATCACCACAGCCCAATCGGGATTGTAATTGCCAATTGGCGTAGGCACTTTAAACCAAGAGGGCAATTTGAAATACAAAGCCACATCTTCGTGATTTTCACAATCCCGTGCAAAATCGTGTTCGGTTTGCGAATCCAAGTTGATGTAATCGGCAAAAATGGTTTTATCCTGATTTTGAACGGAAAAAGTATGTGCATTGATGAAAAATTCCGTGCCATTTTGTGCCAAATTTTCCCATTGCAACAAACTTTGCCGATACGCCAAATCGCTGTTTTCAGGCAGCCTGAAATATTCAATCCCTTCAACCATCAAACCATTTAATGCCAACAAAATCTTTTCGCTTGCCAAATCAATAAAACGCTGCGGGTTATGGGCAATCTCGCCAATCCGACCCGATTGTTGCAAAATTTCAAAAATGCTTTGGCGCGTCAATTTGGTTTTCTTTTGGATAGCCAATAAAACATCAGGGATTGCCCAATCGGCATTTTCCACTTGTACGGTTTGAGCATGGGTTTGTTCGCCCCAAATGCCATCGGTTTGGCTTTGATTGATTTTGGTTTTTTGCACCACAATTTGCAGCTTATGAATCGCAGGCATATTTTGCACCAATTTACAGGCAGCCTGAATCAAATCATCACGCGAAAATTGCACCGCATAGCGTGTTTTATGCAGCAATTTCTGCCAAATTGCCAAAAACACAGGGTCAAGCGTAAAACCTTTGCGGAAAGTTTGCCGTTTGCGCTGATTGGCATTTTTCGCACCGCCATTGCTGAATTTGATGCCGCATTCATTTTCATATTCTTGTTGCAAATTGGCAGCAAAACTTTCGTAACTTTCATTGGGAATCACGGTCAAAATATTCACGCTGTCATCACGCACACGTTCGCCCTGCTGATTCACCGCCAAACGCAAACCGCGCCCGATTTCCTGCCGTTTTTTAATCGGCGATTGGGTTTCATTGAGCGTACAAATCTGAAACACATTCGGATTATCCCAACCTTCTTTTAAAGCAGAATGCGAAAAAATAAAACGCAAAGGCGAATCAAACGACAACAATTTTTCCTTATCTTTCATAATCAAAGCATAAGTATCGTCATCGGCTTTGGTTTTACCGCTTGTGTCTTTGTCTTGCGAAAAATAGCCGTCATGCACACCGTCCGCGCTTTGTCTCGCTTCTTGTTGGTAAATTTCTTCAAACCATTGGGCAAATTTGCCACCGTTTCGGTAATTCGCCACTTTATCAATAAAAAACAAAGACAAAACTTTAATGCCGCGTGGATTTAAACGTTTTTCTTTTTGCAAATGTTCTTTAATGGTTGCCGCCATTTGGTTTTTCATGATTTCATCACGAATCACATCTTGGTCTTCTCCCAAAGTCAAAACCGTGCCGTTGGACAATGCCAGCGTGCCGTTTTCAGCGTCCAAACCATTGACAATAAAACCATGGCGATACATTTCATGATTGCCCGATTTATCAAACAAATCATTGCCCGAAACCACCGAAACCGTTTTCTTTTTGGTTTCTTTTTGATTTTGAAAATGGATTTCCACTTTGGCGGTCAATTTGCGTTTGCCCGATACAAATTCTTTCAACGCCACATACGCGCCATTGACATCGTTTTTTGCCAAAACCGATTTCACTTCAATTTGTTTGACCAATTTCTGATTGTAGGCTTCAATCGGATTTAAACTGAATACTTTGTGATACGGCTGTTTGTGGGTAGCAGAATAACGCAACACAAACAAAGGATTGAGCGCATCAATTGCCTGTTTTGCCAAATCCGTTTCCATGTTTTGCGGTTCGTCAATCAACACAATTGGGCGTGTTTGGCTGATGTTTTGAATCGGTATTTCGCCACTTTCATTCATGCGCTTAATCACATTGTCTTCTTTTTTAAACGCATCAATATTCATAATCAAAATTTCAATATGCGAACTTTGAGCAAAATGGCGTAAAGCATTCAAACGCTCGCTGCGGTAAATATCGGCATGAACAATGGGTTTGTTAAACTCGGTTTCAAAATGCGTTTTGGTGGCGCGTATGCTTTGCAACACGCCTTCACGAATCGCCACGCTCGGCACGACGATCACAAATTTGCGCCAACCATATTGCTGATTCAATTCAAAAATCGTCCGCAAATAGACATAGGTTTTGCCCGTCCCCGTTTCCATTTCAACGGTAAAATTCAAGCCGTATTGCCCCAATTGGGTTTCAGGCTGCCTGAAACGATTTTGCACCGCTTTCAAATTTTTTTGGATTTCACCGTGGGTTAAATCCAAACGGTTTGCCACAATCGGGCTGCCGCCATTTGAGGTTAATTCAAATGATTGTGTGTGATTGGGTTCGCCTTGAAAAAGATTCACAATGGCGGAAATGGCATCTTTTTGATAAGTCAAATGTTCAAATTTCAATTGCATGGTTTTTATCCAAATAATTCTGAATGACTCCCCAAGCGCACCAAAATCAATTGTTCTGCTTCAATTTTGTAAATTAGCACCAAATCATTTTTAATATGACAATCGCGAAAACCCTGCCAATTGCCCGTTAAAGCGTGGTCGCGATATTGGGCAGGCAAAGGCTTTTCACCGTGCAAACAATGCAAAACTTCGGCAAATTCCGCACTGCTTAATATTTCAGGGGCGATTTTGCGTAAATCACGTTTGTATTCTTTGCTGATTGCCAATCTCATCACTTGGTTTCCTGCGCCATTTTTTGCATCAAAACAATGGCTTCATCAACCGTATCCACAGCAAGCATTTCCACTTCGCCCCGATTAACGGCTTGCATTGCAGCAATGGTTTCAGGTTTGGGCTGATAATCCAAACGCAAAGGAATGGTGTGGGTAAGCGCAATTTCACGCAAAAACATATTGATGGCTTGGGTAGGGGTTAAGCCGTAATTTTTAATCACTTCAAATGCTTGATTTTTAATGTCTTCTGGGACACGAAAACTGTATGCACCGCTCATGATGTTCTCCTGTTTGGGTTCAAATACGGCTTGATTATAAACAGATTTGTATTTCAATGAAATACAAACCACTCAAAAAAGCACCTTCAGGCAGCCTATAAAGTTTCAAATTGCACGCCAGCGTCTTGGCATTGCAAAAAGGCATTGGTTTTGAGTGCATCATTGCCTTGAAAAACGCGGTCTAGGGCAAAGATTTTTTGTGGCGATTGTTGCAAACATGCGTGCAACAATTCATCGCTGAATGTTTGCAAAAACAGGGCGGTTTTGCGTGTGCCTGCTTGATTGTTCAACCAAACTATGCCGTCTGAAAAATCAAACTCATCCGTTAATTGGAAACCCAAACGCAAAGCCAATTCATACGCCAGATTTTCCACGCTGGCGGTTTCATCAACCACATTTTGGAACAATGCCAATTGTTCGCCCAAACTTTCGGCATCAGATTTTTCAGGCTGCCGCCATTGTTTAAAAGCGCTTTGGGCAAGTTTGAATACTTTGAAACCCGTATCCACGTTTTGATTTTCTTTCAGGCTGCCTGAAATGTGTTTTCCTGCGCGGCGTATGCGTTCTTTGGCAATTTCGGCAATGGTAGCGTAACCTGCTTTGTGGGCTTCGGATTGTTCGTCTGTTTCTTCGGGCAACTGCACGCAAATATAGCGACGGTTGCCGCCGTCTTCGGCATTGAGTTGCATCACGGCGTGGGCCGTGGTGCCGGAGCCGGAAAAGAAATCCATAATGATGCCGTTTGAATCGCCACCGTGTTCAATTATGGTTTTAATGAAATTAACACCTTTGGGATAAGAAAAATATTCTGCCAACCCCATTGCCAGTAATTCTTTGGTTGCGGCTTGGTTCATAAATTCATTTTCACAAAATACCAAGCTGTCCAGAGTTTTTTGATTAGTTTTCAAGTCCTTTTTATAACGTTTGAAAATAAAGCCACGTTCATTTTCTTTGTGTTCTTTCTTAAAACAAATTGTGCCGTAATCAATATGTTTTTGAATGGTATTTTTAGAAAACAGCCAAAATCTGCCTGTTGGCGGATAATCTTTTTTACCTGTATATGGATTAACAACGGCAAAATAATTATTTTCCATTTTTCCGCTTTTTGCACTTGGGTTATCAGAAATCCAATCTCCATTAGGATCATCATCTGGATTTGAATATCTGCCTAAATCTTTTTCTCCGCCTAACAATGAAATGAAATCTTTGTTTTTGGCATAAACCAGACAAATTTCATGTTGTAAATTCAAACCTGTTTTTGCGTCATTTGTTGTAGATTTTGTTTTTCTAATCAATTCGGTAACAAAATTCTCCGCCCCAAACACTTCATCGCACAACAATTTCAGTTGCGCCTGTTCATTGTCGTCAATGCTGATAAAAATCACGCCGTCTTCGCGCAAAAGCGTTTTCGCCAAATGCAGGCGCGGCAACATCATATTCAGCCAGTTGCTGTGATAATGCCCACTGTCTTTGCTGTTTAATCGGAATGCGCCTTGAAACACCCCATCGCGTTTCAGGTAGCCTTCTGTGTCTTTGTCGCCCACCCGTTTGGCGTATTCATCGCGGGTTTCTGAAAATTTGTCGGGATAAATAAAGCTGTCTTTGCCTGTGTTGTAGGGCGGGTCAATGTAAATCATTTTGACGCTGCCTGCGTAGGCTTTTTGCAGGATTTTCAAGGCTTCCATGTTTTCCGCTTCAATAAACACGTTTTGCGTGGCATCAAAATCCACGCTTTCGGCTTGGCAGGGAATCAGGGTGTTGAAGGTGGGCGATTGCAAAGCACGGTATGCGGCGGTTTTGCCTGCCCAGTTGAGTTGATAGCGTTCGTTGCTGTCGCAAAGGTTTTCCGTACCCAAAATGAGTTTGAGTTTTTCAAAATCAATCTGGTTTTCGCAGAATATTTCAGGGAAAAGTGCCTTGAGTTTTAGGATATTATTTTGAGTTAAATCATTTTGCAAACCATGTATAATTTCGGTTCGGTTCGGTTCGGTTCGGTTCGGTTCGGTTCGGTTCGGTTCGGTTCGGT
>ERZ1023288.24-NODE-24-length-70705-cov-44.701331_pt1 | contig 70705 bp, 85 predicted proteins | sample MGYA00380468_ERZ1023288 | MGnify/ENA primary metagenome ERZ1023288 (study PRJEB33173, sample SAMEA4830366) | metagenome | study: EMG produced TPA metagenomics assembly of the PRJEB25223 data set... | reverse complement strand
GAGTGTAATCTGTGTATGTTCCGATATACGTTTTATTTGTACTGTCAGTAGTTGAAAAACCTTGTGATCCATTATTTGATGTGGCGTAAGCTATGTGTAAGTATGGTGTCCTACCATCTGTACCAGCCTTACCTGCCACGCCGTTTGCGCCATCAGCTCCTTTTACAAGTGTCCAATTGTAATCAGATGGAGTATTACTATCAGCACTATTAAAATCAACATACATACCGATATAAGCTCTATCAGAGGCGCTTACAGAAAAATCCTTAGTTCCATCAGCGCTATTGCTGTAAGCTATGTGAGTGTATTGAGTACGGCCATCTGCACCATTGCGACCAGGTAATCCTTGTTCACCTCTTGCACCTTGCAAGCCATCTAAACCACGTTGTCCCGGTTCTCCTTTTTCTCCCTTGTCTCCCTTGTCTCCTTTTACTTTAGCCCACTTGTATTTTTTAGGGTCGGTGCTATCGTTTGGTTCAAAGTCTGTATAAATACCAATATAGAGTTTATTGATTGAGCTATCAAGACTAAATCCATCTGTTCCTGTTGCATTATTAGCCCATGCTGTATGGACATAAGGAGTACGGCCATCTCGCCCTGGAGTTCCAGGTGTACCAAGTTTTCCATCAGCAACATTAACAAGCGATATCTCATCAACAGCAACCTCTTTATTTCCAATGTAAGCTGCAACTGTCAGAGTAACTGTATCAGTTACATTTGAGCCTCTAACTAAGTAAGTCATCCCTGTTGTTACTTCTCCATCAAGTGCCCATCGCCAAGTAACACCAACAACGACTGGTTTTCCTCCCTTGTATAAGGTTGGGGTTACTAGACTCTGGCCGATCTGATTTTTAAAGATAACACCATTGTCCGTTGACAATTTGATAGTATATGGTTTAGCAGCTTCAAACAATCTCTCAAAGGCTGACTGGATATCAGCTGATAGTTTGTTTTCAAGTGCCTTGAAATTGTCAAATATTGTCTTATTTCTCACTGGATTTGTGAAACTGATTTTTTGATCAGTAACCCGTGCTTGAATCATCAATAGAGGGGCAAAACCGTCATCATGGACTTTAACAGTATCTCCAATATCAGCATCGACAAAGCCATCAACTTCATAAGTGATAGCTGGATAACAATACTTTTTCAATTTGAGATAACCTAAACGTCTTAACTCGTTTGGCTCATCTGTTTCAAAATGAAAATCTTTTCTTGTCCACTGGTCAAGCTCCCCTGTTGAATGAGTAAAGGTTGAGGGATATAGTTGCATTGAAATAGGCGCATACAGTGCTTGCCCTCTTTGATAAAATTCAACTATCCCTTTCTCGTTCTTTACTTCCCATTCATCCAATCCCTCAATCGTCAAAACATCCTCAGTTGTATTTGGTTTTTCTTTTGGATTTGGTTTTTTCAAGACTTTTGTTTCAGACGTTGATGCTCCGCCTTTTTTGCTGGTTGTAACAGTTTGTTCTATGGAACCATCAGAACGAGTCGTTGTGGTCGTTGTGATCCGTGTCTTGTCCGCTAACTTTGTAACTTTAGTGTGGACAATAGTTTTGCTCTTAGTCCCATCTGAGGCTGTAGAGATTGTGGTTTTCGTCGTTGAACCATCTGCATTTTTTACAGTTTCGCTTTTGGAGCCCTTATCTCCGCTCGGTTCTTCTTCAACCGTTGGCATTTTACCAGTCGGTCTGATTGTATTGAAAATACCAGTCTTATCCACTTTTCTTGTAATAGAGTGGATGTTTTTTCCGTATTTAACAATGACATCATTTCTTACACGTCCCACCCCTTGATGGTTGTCATCGTTTTCATGATAAACATTAACACTAAACTTTTTGATAGTGCTATCAGCATTTAACTGTGTATCAAATTCAATCTCAGCATCAAATCGTTTGGCTAGGCTTAATAGACGGGCTAGTTTGGTCTCTTGCCCCTCCCATTCCAGAGTACGCTTATAATCTGATATTTCATTGATACCAATAGAAAGGTGAGTATAATTTAAAAGATCCATCGCCTCACAATACTCTTTGAAAGTCATCGCTTTGTTAGATTTATAAGGGTTCGCAAGCTCATTGATTAACTCAAGATTGAGATTTTCACAATAACATTTGATTGTCTGCTCATTTTCTTCAACAATCATGATATTAAACACAAAGCTTTTACCCTTGTACTTAAATGAAACAAATGCATGCTCATTCAAATGATGATAGGCTTTAGCAAGAGGTAAATCAGACTTTACAGCCTTTTTAAATACCGTAAACTCAAACGTTGACGAACCTGTTGCAAGACTTCTTGTCCAAGTATCATCGTAATAATTTAACGTACCTTGTTTTTCGTTATCAATAAATGCTACCTTTTGTAAATTTGCATCATGGATTGTCAAAAGCATCTTATATCCACCTTTCTTCAAATTCGATTGTTACAGTTGGTTTTTTCTTAACAAAACGTGAAAAATACAACTCTAGTTGAGATTTTCCTGGAGGAATTGCTGGCCAATGTGAACCGTCTACAACTTCGCTTACTTTAGATATCCCGTCAATATACACACTATCGTCCTCACTGTTGATTACAACATTTGAACCTATTGGATAGCGATTAGGAATATCTCTACTCTTTGTCACAAAGTCTTTTCTATACATGAACTCATCAACATACATATGTGATACAAGAGGCCAGTCTCTGAGTGCTCCAAGCGTGATATGGATTTTTGCTGATTTTTTGTCTTTTATCTCCGGAATAATAAAGTCATAATGAGAGCCATCAAAAAACACTCGAACTCTATCATCATTTCTTTTTAACTCTGACCAGCCCTTTTCCGCGCTAAATGGATCAAGTTTGCCTACTTGAGCCCCTGTCCCAGTAAAATACCACCATTTGATAAACTTGTATCCACCTTTGCCGTCAGTGGTGAAAAAACTATACTCACAATCAAGTGTCTGATAGCGTTTGTAAGTTTCCACCCCATACAAGAAATTGCCGTCTGTATCCGATACAGTAACCTTTATGAAACCATATTGATTAGCGACTGCTGCCATAAAAACTTGTCTCCAAAGCAGATAGTCATTCAATGAACCAACTTCTCCACTACTATCAACAGGAATAGCCCATGTCAAACTTTGTGCATTATTTCGATTTTTTTCAACTGTACCACGGTTTGATAATTCGATATGATTACGCCCCCACATACTTGTTGTACTCAAAGTGCCAACAAGACGCTCCTTGTTATCATTTGTTACAGCTACTCCTTTAGTGCCATTTTGAAATCCTTTTAGAATATTAGTCCCTCTATAATCTATCAATGTTTCAGAGTCTCTGTATTTTTCAGTATCAACCTCTTCACGATTTCCTAATTCAAACGCCGCTCTGTTGTTAACAACTCCAATATATCCATTCTCTGAGTTGTGTTTAATTCTAATAATTGGATAAGCTGGCTCTGTTCCTGTATTTGTTAAATTAAATACTATCCTATCCGGTGCGCTTGTTTCATTTGTATCGATATCAAAATTTTTTAAAGTCGTGCTGTGAGCCACGCCATCAGGAATTATTATTTTTAACTCTGAGCGCTGGAACCATCTTGTCAAATTTTCTGGAGTAATCTCATCTACCGGCAACCCCATATAGTATTTGTCTGGCTCATCGCCATAAGTAATCTTTACTGGCTCTAAAACGTTTAGAATGCCTGCCAAATCATGCTTTAATTGTTCCATTTCAATTGCATTTGTGGTTTTGATGTCAAATTTTATGATATGCTCTTTTTCTCCAATCTTAACCTGTTGGATATTCACGCCCAATAAGGGAGCGTTATCAGTTGATACGCTCCTCTTGTTCCCGATAGGGCGGATAATATCTGTTATACGAAAGAATTTAGACATATCAACTCCGTTGAAAGTCATTATCTTTGTCATGACAATACCCCTTTCATCCTATTATCTCGTCTTAGTTGTTCCGATTGATATTTAGCAAATTTATCGCCTGTTCTGGCGACTAAAGTACCATCGTTTAAGTACATTTCATTTGGTCGTCTAACGGCCGTCTCAGCTACATCCAGGGCTTTTTCGAGTAGTTCGCTAGACTTGTCCATAGTAACTTTGATTTTTTCAGCTATTGTCTGCTTACTACTTTGTTTAACAGTCACTTGAGCACCTAGTTTCTTGTTTAAGCCAAGTGCAATTTCTGGTCTAGTATCAATCATCATGCTTTCTTTTAATCGCAACATTGATTTTTCAACAACCCCTGCATCTGCTTCAATACCAACAGCGATACCTTGAGGAATGAAACGTCCGACTTCATCACGCATTGCTCTAGATGGCGAGTGAATATCTAATGCGCTCTTGATGGTCGCTTTTACCCTTTCAGCAATTGAATTAGCTGTTGCCATAACAGAACCAGAGCCACTCCAAAGCCCTGCATTAAGACCAGACATCGCCATTTCACCAATGTACGTGAAATCACTCTGCAGACTATCAAATGGTTTCTTAATTTGATTGGCTAAATTAGTAACAGATGATACAGGTTGATTGGTACCTTTATCTACCCCCTCAGCTAAACCAGTAGTGATAAAACCACCATACTCATTGAAAACACGAGATGGGGAATTGATATCCATTTCACTTGTAAAGGATTCTTTTATGTCATTTGCCATGTTTTTAGAAGCTTCACTTGCAATTTCAGCTCCAGCTTTTATACCATCACCAACACCTTCAGGAATATTTTTCCCTTTTTCAGGGAAGTCAGCAGCTGCAATTTCCTCTTGTAAGCTTGAAACTTGACTTTGTACAATACCCTTGATTTTGTCTGTGATACCCAAAGCACCCGTATCCATACCAGCAGTTAAGCCATTCATAGCTGACTCACCACCTTGAGTAAAGACTTCGTTCAATGTTGCCAATTTTTCGTCTGATGCATTAACGAGTTCTTGAACGTACAACCCACCTTGAGGCCCCATCGCTTGCAATTTAGCTAAAATCCCCTCGTTTACCCCACGTTCGGCCAATGTATTGAGGTTTGTTGCCCAATTATTAACCGCCTCTTGGTTTTTTTGGAGGTTGGCAATCATTTCATCGACACTAATAGCTGACTTCATTTGTATCTGATCAAACATGTTCGTTGTGGTTTCAAGCAACTCATTGTATTTAGAGCGCATATCATCAACCGCTTTTTGTTGAGCTTTAGACATACCTTCGTATGATATAACTTGTCGATTAGATCCATTTTCGGCAGCAGCAGCCATCGCTTCAGATGCCGCCTGTTGAACTTGAGACGTTTTTTCGTACTCAGTTTGCAATTCTGTCTGAGTATTTTTTAGCTCAGTTTCCTTGTCGTTGAGTTCTTGCAGTCTTTCTTTACGGACACTATCGCTAACATTGGATTCTTCATTCCATTTTTTGCGTTGTTCAGCTATCTGCTTTAGCTGTTCGCCAATTTCAGCACGCTTTTGTTCGATATCAAGCAGGTTCTTCTGGGATGTCTCCCATGTTGATTCCGCCTCCATCGCTGAGATACGAGCTTTGATTTGGTCATTGTTATGAGACAAAGAATCAGTGTTTTTGTCATAGACTAGATTCAATCCACTAACAGAGGCATTTAAAGCATCAATCTTTTTCTTGAGATTTTTCTTGTCTGCTGCTGTCTTATTTGTCTTTTGTGATAACTGGACAATTTCGTCAGCCAATTTTTGGTAAGATTCTGTATTACCTTTTACAGACTCAAGATTTTTTTGACGTTCTTTTGCGCTTTGTTTAACAGAATCCGTTAATTGATCCGTACTCTTGACTAACTCCTCTTGTTCTGATTTGAGGCGTTTGGTCTCCTCACTCTCGGCAGTTAGCCATTGCCACAACCCTACCAATGCCCCAACAGCAAGACCTACACCAGCAACAACCAAACCAATCGGGCCAGTTAAAGCGGTCAGTGCTGCTTTAAATGCGGTAGTTGCAGCAGTCGCAGCAATAGTAGCAGCAGTCTGTAAGCTGATAGAGCCAGTTAGAACCCCATAAAGCAAATTGGATGCTGTCAAAGCTCCGTTATTGGCCAAGTTAGCAACCATTTGAGCCTTTGTTACTGAGCCACAAGTAGCTTGGGCAGCTGTCATTAGATTGATGATCTGAATCGCTCCTGTGGCTGTTGTTTTGAATGTCTGCCAGGAATTAATTAAGTTTTTTGTTGCTGTTATAGCTTCATTAGCGGCACGCATAGCCACCAAAGCAGAAACCAAACTAATAATAACTGGTGTCAAAGATGAGATTACAGAAGCTCCAGTACCCAAAATACTAAACAAAGTCTGAAAAACAGGTGTGCTAGCTTTAATTACGTTGACAATAACACCAAAAGCCGCATTGATGATTACTTTCAATGCATCGAAGTTCTCAGCAATCGTCTTACCTGTTGCTGCCTTTGTTAAATCGTCAAGAGCCTTGATAGTATTAGCTACACCTTTAACAACCGCATTCTTTAAGTTCCCAAAAGATGTCTGGATCCCTTTACTGTTAGTTTTAGCAAGTTCTGCAAAACCACCAACGCCACCATTCAATTCAACCAATTTTCTTGAAAATTGGTTGAAAGTGATACGCCCCTCTTTTAATGCAGAATAGAAATCATTCTGAGCAGATTGGCCAGCAAAACCGAATGATGCAGCAGTCTTTTGCAAAGCATAAGGCATGGTTTCCTGTAACGTTTTCCAACTTTGCATGTCAACCTTACCAGCTGATAACATCTGACTGAACTGTTGTAAACCACGGCTTGCATCAGCACTAGAAGATCCAGAGGCAAGAAAGGCATTATTAAGAGCAAGTGTTAAATCTGTTGATTTGTTTATATCGCCAGTAATCGAGGTAAGGCGTTGAGCTGTGCCTACCACTTCATTTAAAGTCGTAGGCAAACCCTCAATACCTGCCGCTAGTTTCTTAGTTGAGCGCGTGACATCTTCTGTACTATGCCCCATAGCTTGCATCACTCTTGGATAACTTTCAAGAGTATCAAAACGTTGAATCGCTCCGCCCAAGGAATCTGTTAGAAGATCTACCGCTTTAGATGCCAGTTTAAAAGCAGCACCACCAATCGCAAACTTCTTTAGAGAATCGCTCCCTCTGTCACCTTTCTGTGCCGTTTTATCTAACTCATCGTTTAGAACCTTGACTTTATTACCATCCACATCGACAACGATGGTCACTTTTCCATCAGCCATTATCTTCTCCCTCCTTTCCTAAACTATATTTAGCTTGTAATTTGCGCATTTTATTCTTATCCCCACCATATTCTGGTTTCCATGCTCGGATTTCTATAATCTGTTGCATGATTGTGTTATCTGGTAAAGCGTTCAAAAGTGCTTTAAATTCTGTCCATGTCAACTCATTTTGAACTTTCAAAAGATTGATGCCGTAGGCTTGTAAAAAACTAGCATAAATGTACTCTGCATCTTGTTCAAAATCAATCAATTTTTCTTGTTCTTCTTCACCTTTTGCCTTTGGCATGGGATTGCCTAGCAAATCATACTGAACAGTTTCTTTTTCGATCCCTAGAAAGTGTTCTTTTATGTAAATCCAACAATCTACAACCTCTTTGATGTTGTATAATTCTTGTCCAGTTAGCAAATGGACAATCAACTGAGCTTGTTCTAGACGCGTCATTTCATCCTCTTTTAGGATTTCAAAGACATCTAGAACTTTATTAAAAGACAGGTCTATGTCGTACTCTTTATCAGCAATAGAAAAATTTGTGATTAAGGCATCATTTAATTTCATAGACATATTTTTTACCTGCTATTTCTTTTTGTTCTTTTTTTGTTTCTTGTTGTTCTTGATTGGAGTGACTTTTCCCTTGTTTAAATAGTGACTAGCACGCTCTTTCACCACTGTTTTGTGTTGCTCAGCAAGTTCTTCCAACTTGTCATGCAACATGATTGCGGTCTGTTCTAGAGCGTTATTTAGGGCGTTATAATCTGGATATACAGAATATAACTTGTCAAATGTACCGTCGCCAAAAATAAGATCATATTGAATCTCAAGCGGTTTCTTCTCCAATTCAATAGCCCCAGCAACTACTTCTTTAGTTACTCCATCACGCTCAATTTTGTTATTGATATTTGCAGATACCACATCTAATTCATATTGGACAAGGCGACGTTTTAGTTCTTCTTCCATGTCATAAAAGCGCATTAAGCTCTCTTGACTTGTATCAAACCATAGCTCTACTTCTCCGATTTTTACTGGAAATCCTGTACGTTTTAGTTCAATCTGAATATCTGTCATGTCTTTACTCCTTTTCCTGTTGTTAAAAAGGGCAAGGCTCAATGCCCGCCCTTATCAAAAGCTATTACCCAATACCAGTCTCTTTTGGTGTTGAGTTGTAAGAAAGCTTACATCTAAACACCTCATAGTCAGAGGCAGCGCCAGAACCTGCTTTGATTTCTGTTGCAGTTGCAGCTCCCACCCATTGTTTCTTCTTGTCAGAAGAAACAACCTTGTGCCATAGCTTACGGTCATCCCCTGTCTTGTACTTCATCCCAGCAATAAGAGCCTGTGCCTTATCGTCTGGATCGTAAGTACCCTCAAAGGTATAAGCACCTTTTACGCTGACCACGGTTGTTTCTTCAACTCCATCACCGTCATAGTATGCTTGATCATCTGTTTTCTCGTCTGTATCATCTGATACGTCTGAGATCCATTTAGCAAGTTCCAACCATGTATCTTCTGTTGATGGTTCAGTTCCTCCATTGTATGGAGCTACAAAATGGCCACGTAGGGCGTTTTTTTGTCTTGTCATTGTTTGTTCCTCTCTATTACGATTTTCGCCACAATTTCAATTGTGTAATAATAATAGCCTTGCTCATCCTTGCCTTTCATGGCAGGCCTGCTGACTTCCATTCCCATATATTCATAAGAATTATTGTCACTTGGTAAAACTAAGTCTATCTTTGCTAGTTCTGAGGTGACTAACCAAATAGTGTCATTGGCTACTGAGTTCTTTTTTGCCTTTACGGCGATTTCAAACGGCAAAGAAACTTCTTGTGTGCCATCCATATACTCTCTATCCACTTTCCCGCCTGGTATCTGATTGATAACCAGATCATCTTTGTCATCCTCAAAGTAATCAAAGCGTGGTTCAACTGGTAAATTTAAAGTCTTGATATGCTTTAAAAGTACATTTTGAAAGTCATTCTCTCGCATCAAAGCCCCATTCCTTTCACAAAAGCTCTAGCCCATTCTTCAGCATGTTTACTAGTAGCAACTTGATCCCATCGTTTTCCTGTACCTGGAGTGGTATATCTCCTAAAGGTGACAATGCCGTTTGCTCCGTAAAATTGCGCTCTAGCATAAACTGTTCCATAGACAACAGCATCACCTTGTCCAACGATTCGGCCAGAAGCTCTCAACTCTCCACCCCTCAAGGGGATATATTGCTCATTGTCTAGCAAGATTTTGCTAGCGACTGCAATCTTTCCTCTTGTCATGGATTCGTTCGAAAGTTTCTGTTTAGCTTTCTGCAAGTCAACTTTAATGGCGATATTCATTAGATCACCTCAATTTCTTGACTGAATATCTCACCATCATAATAGTTAGTTTGAAATCCATTAATTGTGTAATCTCCTATCCCATCGTTTACTTTTGCACCCATCCAACTGTTATCAACTGTCACAAAAGATAGCGAGGGATAGAGGTATATAACCCCTTGTTTTTGCCTTGATTTTGAATTTCCTGTACCAGTTTTTGAATTACGATTACCAGATCCCCCCACTAATCTATCAAAACGTACATTTTTAATAGTCAACGGTTCTGAATATACTTCATCCCCATAATCGTTTTTATCAGCTACTTTTTTTATGGTTAGGACATCCTTTAACAAACGCTTGTCAATCCCTTTTAATAACCGCTTATCGATCATAGGCAACTCCAACAACTAGGCTAAAGCCGGCTTGTCTCAAAGCATTTTCAGCATCCATAGACAAATTAAATCGCTGACCTGCTAATGTGCTTTGTGAGGTGCTATAAGAGATTGATGTACGGCCAATAGAGACACTATTGGCTAGCTGTTTGTCATCGGCTGACATAATACCAGAGGCATCGAGATAGGCTATTTGGAATGCCATAGCAAGCTTTACAGCAGATTTGCGATAGGCAATTTCTTTTTCAAAATCAATGTCTTTCTGATAAATACCGTTTGTGTATAGCTCAATCGCTATCTTTGCCCGTTTTGCCAATTTTTCAAAGTCTGTAACTTCATCAAAACCTAACTCATCGAACTCCTCTTGTGTCAAATAAGTCATGTGTAACCTCCCTTAAAAATAAAGGGTGTTGCCACCCCTTATTTAATCTTCAACAGTTGCCTGAGATGCATCATCTACAGATGGGGTATCTTCTGGTTCAAGCGTTCCATTTTTGTCAACAAGTTCTAAAACATTTTTCACATCTGGAAAAGCATTTTTTAGTTTCTTGTTGACTTCTTTAGCATAATCTTCATCAAGTTCAATAATGTCATTGACAATCACATCCATGTTGAGTTGCTCAAAGAAAAGATTTTTTGTTGCTTTGTAAAGTGCCATGTTCTACCTCCTATACAATAGTTCCTGTAACTTTGCAAATTGCTTTCTTATTGTCATCAAGAGTGTAAGTACCACCCTTAGCAGCAGCTTGCAATTTCACACCATCAAAGTTTTCAGCCTCAATTACACGGGCTGTTGAGATACCAACAAACGGAATGACAATACCGTTTGGTGAGAAGATAGCGATAACTCCTGTCTCAAAGTACTGCGCTGGCGTTTCTTCCAAGGTAAAGCCCTTATATTTTGGTAGCCCGTTTTCATCAAGGGAGATAGTTGCCCCTTTGGCGCTTGTAACTGATGCCATATCTACGATGGCGTTGTAAAATTCAGAACGCAAGTAAACAGTAATCGGCGCTGTAACTTCGTTGTTTGTGTAAAAAGCCGACAACTTATTGAATAAAGCTTTTACTTTGTCATCTGTAAAATCAGCAAGGGCTTCCGTCTTAGTAGCGTTGTCAGACAAGTATTTACCAATTCGCTTGTTCACTGTTCGAGTTTGTGCCTCGGATTGCAACTTCAAGCGGTCGGCAACAGCAGCGTTAAGATCATTGTTTACTGTGTAACGGTCAAGCCCCTCATGGATTGTAAGGGTATAGTCATAGTTGACATCTGTATTTTCATATTTAACTTCTGTCAAACCACCAAAGCGTGACTGAGCCCCTGAGTTATCACCAAAACCACCATCATTTTCACCGGTTTTGTACTCACCGATTACAACTGGTGTGTTGTTTGTTTTAACTGAGAAAGCCTTAGAGTTTTCTTGTACCCCATCCAAAATCTGAATAGGTGCTAGAGCGTTTGAAAATGCTGCCCGCACTCTAAAAACTGTCTCAAGAATGCCCGCATATTGTTTCTCATAGCGGCGCACTGCGTTGTTTTGATTACTTGGCATTTGTAATCTCCTTTCTGTTATTTGCCATACCCGTCAATAATCGCTTGGAACGGATCAACATCACTTGTACCCTCTCCTGCCGGATTACCTTGAGGTAAAATATTGGGGCTAGGCTTACTTTCTTCAGCTTTGAACAGATATGGATCACTTTCTTTTAAACCGTTGATTACTTCATCAATCTGAGGTTTCCCGTTGTCGTCTAACTGGATAGCATCAACATCAATGAATTTCATCAATTTGTCTGGATTGAAAGCATTTGTATCTTTCAGAGCTAGACTGATAGCACTAACCTTTTTTGTCTGTGCAAGTTCAGCTGCAGCTTCGTTTTTATACTTGTCATATTCAGCTTGCAATTTATCAATCGCATCTTTTTGTTCAGCGCTGATATTCTCAAGTGATTTCAAGTGTTCAACTTGCTCCTCTGCTTTTTGCAACTGTGATTTGAGACTATCTCGCTCTTGTTTGATAGTTTCTAAGGCTGATTTGTCCTCATTCAGCTCTTTTCCTCGCAAAGCAAAGACTGACTTAGCCTGTTCTTCTGTCAACCCAAGATTGAGTAGTTCTTCAGTTGTAAATGCCATTTGTACCCTCCTAGTTCTTTTTTAGGTGGATAACTCCCACCTAAAGCAAAATATTATTTACTCTCTCAATATACCTTTGATGGATAGGGATTTTTTACGGTTTTAAACACAAAAAAGGACTTGTGAAACACAAATCCTTTATGAAATATATAATTTCTCTCGTCTGTAATCTCTTGTTAAGAAATCATGCTGATTTATCAAGTTACGGATCTTAGTTTGATACCCTCTAACTTTCAAACGCTCAGCTTGTATCATCTTGTCATCTTGCAAGGTATGAGCGTAATGCAACCGCTCTTTATGTGTCTTGATAAGTCTCTCAAGGCCTCTTTGACCTGCTTCAATGCGTGCATTTTCTTCAGCTTGTTCTGGTGTTAGATTCTTCAGATAGTCTGGTAAGTTCGGTAACTCATGAACTCCAACAATAAACGGTGTCAGATAATGACCACAATGGATTCCTAAACATCCTGCTGCTGTTCCATACCCATAATCCAATAATGAATAGATAGTTATCCCATCTATCTCCCTACCAGTCCCTTTTGTAACTATCTGCCCTTGTAACGGACTACAAGCTGGTCTAGCCATTGCTTTCATCGAATAGTAAAAAGTATCTACTCCTAACTCCTCAGCAGGTCTAGTACGCATTTCGTTATAAACTTTGTATGTTGTGCTCTTGATAATAGCCCTCGCATAGCTATCAGCTTTCCAATGCCTCCCACCTTTATCGACAAAGCCCGTAAAAGCGTTCTTCTGCCATTTCATGATGGTATCATGCAAAGCAACATCGCTTGTTTTAGTTCCTGCAACTACCTGTGCGACTGTCTCCTCCACAATCGATTTATAAGCTACTTGCAAGCTCTTAGGTAATGTTGTATTGATAAGGTTTAAATCACTAACTGCTTGCCTCGAATAAGCCTCTAAGCTGTCCGTTACGCCATTTGAAATCTCTCCCTCAGGTATTTTATTCAAATCTTCTTCAAGTTGCTGTTTAGTGTCCTTATAGACTTTCAAACCTTCATTCTCAATTACATCACGCAACAATCTTTCAGCAATTCCTGTACGCTCTGAAATAAGCTTTAGATTCTGTTCATTGAGCATGTGCATATCATTTAGTTTCTCTAACTGCCAGATATAAGGGTTTCTCATTAAATCAATAGACCCACGCTCTTTTAAGCGTTTTATCATACGGTCAAAGATATCAATCTGTAATTTTTCGTAAATATCCCCAACGCCTTGCATTTGCAAAGGAAATTGTTGGTCGTTAAACGTGAGCTGTTTTCTCTTTTTTTTCATTCAAAAGCCCTCTCTTGAAAGAAAACTGGCCAATTGACCAGTTTATTCTTCTAATTCGTATTCTAGTTCAGAAACATCCTTGATTAGTTTTTTAATAACTGAAGAGGCATCTAGTCTCCCGCTCCCTCTAATTATTAAACCTAGTTTTATTGTTGGCGTATCTTCAATGCTTGCTGAGTAGTCAACACTAGTAACTCCGAATTTAACCTTTGTCATCTGCTTCCTCCTCGTTTTGGTCATGCATACCATAAATAGCAAGTTCGGCATCATTCATAGGTGGCAACTCACTATTGATAGCATTGAGTTCTTTTTCTGCCTCAACATCAGAAATATTTAATGTCTTACCAATTGCCCGTTTTTTGGTTGAGAATCCTGCGGCTACCATTTTAGCCCAATAATCAAGTTCTGCATGCCTATCAGTAAATACACCATCATCCAAATTAACTGAAATATCATCAAGTTCTGGAATTTCTCCGCTGTAAACCCCTACCGCCTTACCGAGCTCACACATTGAAACACAAAGCTCCTTGATAGATTGTTCAACAAGTGCGACAATACTACTTCGCATCTGATAAGTGTCTGAGTTCTCGCTGACAATTTCTGTTGCGGTTTTCATTCCTTGACCATCGAATGTAAACATGCCACTTGATACACCAATCTGCATTTCAAAGAGTTTCAATCCCTCTGAAATCGCCAAAATATAATCATTTGCTCGAATTGGTGAGGTAAGGTCTGTAATGCCCCCGGCATCCATGCTAGAGCCGCCAATTTGCATATAAACATTCTGCTCAACATCAAACCGTGGTCTAAAATCTATTGTTCCATCTGGACGTTGATATTGTCTTTGTGTTAGATGTTCGGGCACAATAACTCGTCTTTGTCCCATCCTCACTTCCCACATAAATTCATCGTAAGAACGATTGATGAAGTCAATAGTCGTCTTTGCGTTATCAAAGATAGACAATCCAAGAGGGCTGTTGATGTCTTTGTTATTCATACCTGGAGTTTTTAGATAAGTAAATAGAGGTCTTGATAGGTTTTCAAAGACTGTTACAGGCTCTAAATTTTTGTACTTGTCTAGTTCACTCAAGTTCACACGTTGACCTAACACATCATTCACATCTGACCTATAAAGTTCATTTGTAATACGATAATACTTTTTATCGTTTGTGCTACCTGTTTCTTGTCCGTCTGCTGTTACCCATTCGTGAAATTCAACAAGGGTATAGTAAACGTTCTTACGCCCCTCAGATTTGATAGTCTTAGTAAGGATTGCAGCACTTGAAACATCTTGTGTGTTGCTTTCTAGTGGAAAGAACACAGGCGCTTGAATAAATGCCACTCTGACCTTATCCCCGTCAATATAAGGGCGCATAGCTAGGCCACCAAGTGCCAAACAGCTTTCTAGATACCGCTCAAAATTCTTATTGAATCGGTCGTTAGCTAGCATGTCATCCAAAAATTTCTGTAAAATTTCGTTTTTTGTTGTGATAGTTGCCTGTTCATTGTAAACTAAGCTAGCAATCTTCTTCGATGCTGTTCTTGCAATTGGCAAGTGATTCATTGGACGAGATTTAATATCTCCATCCGTATTCTTGTACTGAACATCATCCCATTTTGATTGATAGTAGACTAGATTTCTCTTAATCCGGTCATACTCCTCTTGAGTCACTGCAATTTTTGGATGTTCCAAAATACTATTAAGGTTTGATGTCTGCATGTAATACCTCCCTCGACTAAAAAAGTCTTTTACTTTTTGAAATAGGCTCATGATCGTCCTCCTCTAAACGTTACCAACACGCAAACCGAGCAATTTTGCATTGTCTAACACAAAATACTGTGTTGTGTCGCATGTATGGTCATCTTCTTTGATAACGCTAGGATTGTCAGATTTGATAGTTTTTTCATCCCAGCGGTACATCTTGTGTTCTTCAATAAATATCTTGTTATTCTCTGTATTGAGATAGTAAAAGCGACCTTGAGCAAGCAAAGATTGAAAACTGTCAATCATAGTCACTTTTCTAAGTTTAGCGACTGGATGCCATTTCAAACCAAAGTCAAGAAACATCTGGTTTCTCAATGCTCCCTCAGCACTATCTATTGTGTATTGCAAGGCTTGTACTCTGTACTTCTCAATAACTGAGCGTATATAAGTATATATCTCTTTGGATAGCTGACTAGGTGCTTTCTTGACCACTTGGCCAGCAGGTGAGTAGTACCAGGTATCAAGTAAGATTACTTTTCCTTTAGCTGTTATCCCAAAAGCACAACAAGCGGTTGCTGACTGTTGATGTCCGCCATCTAGCGCAAATGATATGCCAATCAGCTTATCATCGCTAGGCAAAGCATCAATAGCATGAAACATACTCATGTTATACACGTTGTTACCTAATCCCACTGCCTCACCTAGATATAAGTATCTGTAATAATCGTAGTCATTCTCTTTGATACGCTCTATATCTTCTAGCATCTGCTCAGTAACGAATCCGAGTTCATCATCAAGATAGGTGCTTGAGTGAGCTAAATAGTTCTTATTCGTTTTGATGCTCTCAAACCATTCATTGATCCAACTATATGGATTTCTAGGTGGATTGTAACTCCAAAAGAATTGTACAAACTTGGCGCGTGGGTGTTTCTGCCTCATGAACGTCACGTTTGATTGGTCAAAGTCCTCTTGGTCATTAAATTCAGCAGCCTCTTCATACCAAACCGCTATGATATTTCCAATGTCGTTTGATTTGAGTTTTTGAAAGTCATCTTGTCCGTAAAAGTAAAATGTTGAGCCGGTCGTTTTGTGTACGATTTTAAACGGGCTAACTGTTTTTGTGAACTGCTCAGCTATACCAAAAAGGTTCAATGCCCACCAAACTTTATTGAAAACACTGTCTCTAATAGTATTGGCCACCTTACGGATAACAACGATATTGGCCGCCTCTCCAGCGATAATATACCTTATCATCATATACGCTAGTTTAAGTACAATAACCGATGATTTAAAAGAGTTACGCCCACCTTTCAAAACATTATAAGGTAAGCTAGAAATCCAAACAGATTTGAAATGAGGGTTGATGTTCTTCTGGACATTAAAGGTCATCCATTGCCCCCCTCACATCTTCAGCCCATGCATCCACTATCTCGATAGTTTCACTTGAGCCTTTCTCAGCTTCAGCACGCTCTCTATTTTCATATTTGAGTGCTTTAATACGCTCTTTCTGTTCTTGTATATCGTATTTATCTTTAGTATTTGTCAGCTTGATTATGTTCTCAGTCGCTTTCTGATTGCCTTTTACAGCTTGCTGAAAGGTTGCAAAGGCTAGCAAAGCCTCGTTATTGCCAGCCATACCCATCTCCTCAAGTTGTTTCTTGATTTTACTATCCGTCACATCCAAAGATAAGAGGGTTTCAAATGCTTTTTTGAGATCAGCTTTTTTTCTTCTTGCTATGCCAGATGCTTTACCTCCTTTTGAGCTAATAGCTCTTGCTTCATCTTTGGTTCGTTCTGTAACTGGTTTTAAATTTTTAGTTCCATCTCTAGGCAATTTCCACCCTCCTTTCAAATAAAAAAATCACAAGCATTTTATACTTATGATTTCATTGTATATGTTAAAAAAGGGGATGTTTTACGCTATTCCTAATAACTTTTCGATTTTGTTAATCAAGTCTCTATATTTTGAGTTGTCATTTTCGTTGTTGACAAGTTTAATTTTGCTCCTCTACCACCCATACCTTAGCCTCTTTTCTTTTACTCGTATGAGTAAGTGTACCCGTATTTCTTAGCGTTTTTCTTGAGCCATAGGTCAGCTCCTTTATTGTAATCTTTTGTAGTAAAACGTGACTTGCTCACAGCTTTATCAAAGCCTTTAGCATCAAAGTTAGCCCCTTTTGTAATTCGATACGCTTTAGAGCTATTCGTTGCAACTAGTGTATTCATACCTTTTAATGCTGCAAAGCTATGTAAATCTGTACTTGAGAAATTGCTGCCATTCGGATGGTTATGTATTGCTGTAAATCCACCAGAGATAGGCAAAATTTGTACGCTGTTTTTCCCACCGTGTACATAATTATGAGCAAAGCCTTGAGAGTCAACTGCTGTACTGTATTCTGTTCTAGAGCCACCGTGTTTTTTAATAAATCCCTGAATAGCTCCCTCAACACTTGAAAAGCGCCCTTGATTGTTTAAAGATGCTGGATGTAAGGCTTTTGAGCTCCCACTATCTCTTGCACCACCAGCACCTCTAAAACCCGGATACTTACCGTCTTTCCCTTTCTCAAAATTTGCACCACGTCCACCGCCTAGAGTGAAATTGATTTTATTTACTTTTTCCATCAAAGATAGGTCATTTTCTGCCTCCTCGATAGATTGGTATTGTTTGCTTGTTTCTGTTTCTTTATTGTAAAGCTCAAGATCTTCAAATAAAATCTCTTTACCTAGATCAATACTTGAAACATGTTTAAAAATATCTTTTAGTTTAGTTAGTTTTTGTGCCACTTTCTTTCATCCTTTCCGTTGTTGCATTTTCAAAATATACAACCTCTATATCTTTATAATCGTATTCCACTTTTCCGCCATATACTACAATTCTTTTTGGAGTCAACCTTTTTATCATCTCAGTAACTCCATTTTTCCATACCTCAAACTGCTCTTTATTTTGCTTTACGCCTATTGTACTGATTGCTAGCGTTGAGTTTTTAGGCAAGCCGTCAAAACAAAAATCAAAGCTTTCCTCACTAGCCCACGATACAGTAGGGATAACTGTAAGGCCGTAATCTTGCATAATCTGACCTATCAGCCTTGACCTGTAAATGTTCCATACTTGCATAGCGATAGGCATATCAAGATATAAGCTAAAATCCGGAGCTAAGGCGCTATCAAATTCTAGTAGCTTTTCAATGTAAAAGTCTGGTCTTTGCCATATTCTTTCAAATTGATAATCATCTAGGAAAAAATGCACGCATGAGCTGTAATCTGGTTTATTTAAAACATAATTAAAGCCTTGAAAATCTTTAGGAATATGATCCACGCCCTCGATTTTAGGCATGTTATAAAAACCCTCAACCCTTGTATCGTCATAATGAAAAAGATTGTACTGATTTATAGTTGTGTCTCTGTGAAAATCCTCAGCATCTTCCTCCTCGTTTTCAGTTTCCTCTTGCTGCTCCTCCTCGTTACCAAAGTTGAACCCTGTAACTGATAACTCAAAACCAAACTGAGCCATATCTATTGTTTCAAATTGAGAAAGCTCAATATTTAATAATTCTGAGTCCCACGTTGAATACTCAGCAACTCGATTATCTGCTAGTCTATAAGCTTTTATCTGCTCATCTGTGAGGTTTACAGCGTGAGCGATAGGTATTGTGTCTATACCTAAAGAAAGAGCAGCCTTTAGCCTAGTATGTCCTGTAATAATGATGTTATTATCATCTACTAAGATAGGTTGCTGAAAACCAAAAGCTTTTATGGATGCAGCAACTTTCTCTGTTGCCTCTCCGTCATTATGCCTAGCGTTTTTGTGATATGGTTTAATGGATTTTATATCTACATATTCAATCTGTAACATCTCCATATCTCTCCTTTCGAAAAAGCTTATATATCTTGATTATAGATACATAAGCTTTGGATTTTTTACGGTTATTTATCTAAGATGGCGTTTTCTAGTAATTCTGTGTAAGTCGCACGAAAATAATCGTTAAACCACGCATTAAGTAATACATAGGCTTGAGTCGGACTATAAAATAGTATTTTTTGACAAGCTCCAATGACATTCATGTTTTCGTAAACATAAACCTCTTTTATCGCCCGCAAATATTTAGGATCAGACCCATCTATAAAATCTTCAGTTGATTTTTTTAAGTTAGTTAAAAACTTAGCTTCAAGCCTATCAGTTTTGATATGAGAAACTATAATTTTTTGCTCCAGAATTGTTCTCTTCGGATTTTTCTTATCTCTCAAAAAATACCACTTTAGCCAATTGATTTCCCTGCGATGGATAACTGACAAGCGCTCTATTTTTTTCTTCGTCATCAGTCATGTATCACCTCCTCAAAATAACTATGAAATTTACTTAAATTGACAATAGCAACCTCTTCAACAGAATGCTTTCCGATATCAAAGTTTGGATCATTTTTTCCAAACTCTTTTTCTATAGCTTTTTCAGCCAATGATGGCAAACTGAATATACTTGCTCCGTTTTTTAAGGCAAGCGCTTGACCGTGTTTATTTATTATTCGATAACCCACATCGAACGGTCTGATTTTCGCAGGGATTTTTATGCGTTTGCTTTCAGCTTTTGCAGCTTGTTCAAGTGTTTGTGTCATTACTTCACCTCATTAACTTTCTAACGCACAAATTCGTTGACCAGATCGCTGATAAAGAGATTCCAATCAGATTCTCTAAAGGTCAAAAAACGATCTGTAGTAAAATTTCTAAGTCTTTTATAGAAAAGCATCTTTAGTTGGATTGATTCACCAACAGTAAGAAAAACACCAGGGAAACGATGTACCGAATGCACTCTATTCCCGTATCCAGAAATATCTAAATGTATTACCATTTCTGGATATGAATGTCCAACTTTAGCTTCGACTCCGAGCTCAACTTTGACCTCTTTCACAATTGGAACCTCGTTAAAAATTGGTCGTGCAGAAAATAATGGCGACGGAATTTCTTCCCTTTTTCTTTTCCCTAAATATGGATATTTTTTAGGTCTCATTTTTCTACCTCAAATTCCTCAATTAACCAATCCAGATTTTTACGAGCCTTTTTCAAATCTTCAAGCCCATTCTTTTTCTGGAAACGTAGCTGATACTTCAAAGCATTTCCAAGATAAAAATCCTTTAATTGCTCTGGTGTCATGAAATTTCTTAGAGCATCGATAGATTCCATGCCATACCGCCCTTTGTAATGAGCTGGGTTATTTACATTATCAATTATTTCCGGATTCATTACTTAACCTCCTTAAAGCGCCCATCCATAAAAATCTCTAGTGGTCTAATCCAGCACCTAACTTTTTTATCCAAAGAAACGTAAACTACACATTTCTCTAGTGTTTCTTCCCATAGACCGACTTGCACCACTTTATACCTTTTTCCAGTTTTTAGATGAAGCCATACAGAGTTTATTTCAGGTACCATCACTCCACCTCCTCAATCTCAATACCTGGGCAATCAAACACCCAGCCGAAGTTTGCGTCTTCTAGTTCTTTACGAGTGTGGGAATATATAACATTGTCTAAACTAAAGTTTTTTGTAAAGAAATACCTTTTCAAAAGTTCTCCATAAACCAACATATTTCCTTTAATCTTAACAAAATACCGCTTCTCTTTTTCGACCTCGTAGCCGTTAAGCCAAGCAAGACAGAATTTTTCGATGTTATTTTCGTAAAACCAATCAGGAACTTTCTTATCATAATGATCTTCAATTACTCTCATTGCACCGTAAACATGAAAATTGTTTTTCTTTTTAAATTCTATATATTCCGCCACACACTGCGGTACTACGACTTTAATTTTGGATTTATCAACGATGTCGTCTGTAATATAAATATTATTGTTGGGTACATTGAGAGTTTGCCCGTATTCCAATCTAACAACATTTTCAACGCACTTGTTCTCATCCACATCAAAACCGACTATTTTCCCTTTCAAGAGAACTTCATCCCCTATAAAAAAGTTAAAGCGTGGTGTTTCAATTAGATCTTTATTCATTTTCCACCTCCTCTATATCAAACTCTAATCTATAATGCCCTTTTTCCTCACTTAAGCCACCATAAACAAAGGATAACTTTTTGATAACCTTATGATTATCATCTGTCCAAATACCTGCATCAGTCATGCCATCAATGATAGCCTTGACTGTCGGATACAAGTTAGGTGGATCTAATTTAGACTTAGTAGGGCTGTAAATTGTAACTGTAACCTCACAAGGGTTAGAGGGGCTAAAAGCAGCCCTCCCTTTATCCTTGTTCATTGATGTATGCCAATAAGCAAAAGCTCTAATGCGCTTAGTAACTTTAGCCTTATCTGTTTGATGTTGTCTGTCATTACTATTGATAACCATGTTTAGAGATTTTAGCTTAGTATTCCGAGGCAAAGAAAACTCAAATTTCATTTTGATTACCTTAAAACTCAATGTTTTCAATTTCTGCACGCTGTTCAAGGATCTTGAGATATGCACACATTGTATAGTGTTGAGTTTCAAGTAACTCAATAGGACATTTTAGTTTAAAATCAAGTGTTCCTACGTAATAGTTACTAATCATCAAACTTAACTTATTGGTGCGCTCTTTTAATTGTTTGTATTCTTCAATCATCCGTTGTTTGTAATCACTCATTTTAATTTCCACTTTCTTATGCTAATACTGTGATATGTTTTTGGTCTGCTAGTTGCTCTTTTAGATAGGCTGCAATGTTTCCTACTGCATCAGCTACCCAACGCTTACCATCTGCCTCAAATAAAGCCATATTGGCTTGCTTATCAATCCTAAAGACAAATAGGCTTGCCGGTTGCTCAACCTCGCTAAATGTACGATATGGGCGCAATGTAACCGGATTAGGTGCTTTGCCTTTAGCAAGACTTGCCACCCCTGTTTTAACTGTTGCTACTTGAGATACTCCATTATCTTCAATTTCAGCCCCATTCTCAATTTTCAATGCGCTAGCAAATTCTAGCAATGTGCCACGATCGTTATCGTCAATAAAGTTTGATTGCAACATGATATTGAACTGTTCCGATGATAGGAAACGGCCAAAAGATAACTCTGGGATGCGTGCCTTAACATCAACAAGTAATGTGCGACGTTCTAACTCATCATTTTCAGACCACACACAAACCTCATCATTTTTCTCAACTGCTACAATCAAGCGTTGGTTTTTCAAATTGTTTAGGTCTGTTTTGAGATAGTCAACAAGGCTTGTCAAGGTTGATAGCTCCAGAGTTTTAGGATAGCGTTTAGGGTCAAGTTCTTTGAGGTTGAATTTGTTGGCATCATAATACTCTGTTCCATCTGCAGCTGTTAAAATTTCCAAACCATGCTCATTTAGTTCTACTGCGTATTCCAATGCTGCTTTAAGATTTTCTGTTGTCATATTAGTTACCTACTTTCTTTTTGTTGAAATCAATAATATCTGGTTTTGTTTCTGCTTGTTGTTCAATTTCTGCCACTGGTTGCCCAATATCCGTCAGAATTTCTCCGTTTTCATCAAAGTACATTTGACCAGGTACTGTACTTTTTAGCTCATTAGCATGTACTTGCCCTGTATCAAAATCACGCCCAATAAGAATTGTTGTAGCTACTCCATTTTGAGGCGCAAATTTTGATTTCACCTCCATGGTAGTATCAACAACTGTACGCTCTTCATTTGCTGACATTGTAAGTGTGATAGTCACTTTTCGTTTTGCTTTCGCATCTGTATTTAGGTCAAGAATGTTATCAAAGACTTTTTCAAGCTCTTTGTCTAGTTTCTCCTGTAATCCTCCATCTGCAATGTGGGTTAGATCTAACCCAATAAGTTTTTTATCCATATTGTCCTCCTGCTTTAAATTAAGCTAATTTGAAATAGCGCCATCAAATACTTTCATCTAAACACCTCCCCTCCATCTGAGTACCATTTGTTTTTAAGTACATGACGTGCAATCTCACATTGCACTTGTGGTTTCTGATAATAATCCGCTTTTGCCTTGTGCTTTTTAATAGCTTGCATAGCGTGAATTGTAACAATCGCTGCCCATGTGATAGACATCAAAGTTGTAAGTACCATAACAATTTCAATTTTTGTCATATTCTGTTTCCTTTTCAAATTGGTTTAAATAGGGTTAATTTCCTCCTAACCCCTGTGCTATTGCAGAAATAACGTTTACTGTTACGCTATTGCCTGCTTGCTTGTATAATTGACTGTTAGAGTTGACCTCCTGCGCCTTATCAAAAGCCCAATCAGGAAAACCTTGTAACCTCCAGCATTCTCTAGGTGTCAGCTTTCTAATCCTAAAATCAGGCTCAACCACACCTTGACTCTCTCCAGTTAAGAGAGTATTTGCTATCTGCTTACCTACTCGCCCTCTGCGTGTTTTAGAGTTTGGATGCGATAGATTTACACTATCTCCAATTTCAGCCTCTTGGTAGCCTTGCTTGGTTGCTTCTTTTACTCTGATTTTAGGCTCAAGTCCTCCACCTTGATAGGCTCTGATAGTTGGTGCGATGCCGTCTGTTTCGTAAACCACCCCACATTGATTAAAATTGGGTTGCAATACCCCAAATTGTTTTATAGTATTGCTTTTTATAGCTATCTTTTGCCCCTCTCCCTTGTTTGTTGTTAGCGTGGGAGCTAGACCATCAGCTTGATAGACTTCCCCATTCATTCCGTTGCCAGATGGGTTTATATTCCCAATTTTCATGACTGATTGGTTACTAGTTGACTGATTTTTTCCGCTGAGAGGAAAAATTCTTCTGGTACGTTCTCTTCTAAGATGTCCGATAATGAACACTCGTTCCCGATTTTGGGGGACTCCGAAATTCTTGCTGTTAAGCACTTGCCATTCCACGTTGTACCCCAGTTCATCCAAGGTTGAGATAATGGTCTCGAATGTAACTCCATTTTCGTGATTGAGCAATCCTTTAACATTCTCAAGGAATAAATATTTAGGTCTGAGAATAGATGCGAACCTAGCAATTTCAAAGAACAAAGTTCCTCGTGTATCTTCAAAACCTCGTCTGTTTCCTGCAATTGAGAAAGCTTGGCACGGAAATCCTCCACAGATAATGTCCACACTTCCGATTCCTCGAATAGATTCATCTGATACTCCTGTGATGTCATGTAATTCAATTTCTCCTTTCGTATCGTGTATAGCTTTATAACTAGCTCTAGCGAATTTGTCTATTTCACAAAATCCTATACATTCATGCCCGGCTGATTCCATGCCGATCCTAAAACCTCCAATGCCAGCAAATAAGTCTAAGAATTTCATTTTCTGCACTATATCACCCCCTCATCTTATTTCTGATGGTGAAAGAGTGTTTAGGTGGTGCATCCTCAAAAGCATCTTGAAACTCTTGATTGATTTTGCGAATATTAAACGGCTCGACGGCATGGAAATAATAACCATGTTCATCAGTTTCCCCCTCGATACCAGTTGCCCACGACAAGAAAACAGCTTGTTTACACGATGGGCAAGTAATAGCCTTGCGATGCGCTCCTACCTTAACCACCTTACAGTTTCCACAAAATGGGCATTGTAAGTCGACTTTAACTTTGATAAATTCCATTCAGCACCTCTTTCTAAAACGGTAAATCATCATCACTAATATCCAATGGGTCTGTCGGTCTACCAAATGGATTGTTATCACGGGTGAAATCAGGAACTAGATTTGTTGTGTTCCCCTCAAGGAAACTGCCTTGTTGCCCGTAACTATTTCCATTTTGGAAATTGTTCCCTTGGTTATTTCCATTTTGGAAAGAACTGCCTTGATTACTGTAGCCCTGCTGCTGATAACCGCCATGATGGTCTTGATGACCTTGAGTATTTTGCTGACTGTTACGGCTTTCCAACAGTTGAAAATTACTGGCAACAACTTCTGTGACATAAACACGTTGACCTTGCTGGTTATCATAGCTACGTGTTTGAATTACTCCTGTAACTCCGATAAGAGAGCCTTTTTTAGCCCAATTAGCAAGATTTTCAGCTAACTGTCTCCAGATAACGCAATTGATAAAATCAGCCTCACGCTCTCCAGCCTCGTTCTTAAATGGACGGTTTACAGCAAGAGTAAACGTAGCAACCGCAATATTAGATTGCGTGTATCTCAGTTCGGCATCTCTTGTAAGTCGCCCTACTAAAACAACGTTATTTATCATTTTGCACCTCCTCTACTTCTGATACCTTGATTTCATTTGAACCAAACTTTAATAAGTCGGTATATCGTTTCACAAACTCAATAGCAGCCATAAATGAATTTTCTGCATTGATTTCTGACCCCAAATCAAGATCTGCAATTTTACCGCTGACATAAAAACATCTCATAGGTCTGACTCCTTATTCTACTTAATCCTCCAAAGTTTTAAAACCGATAAAGTTATCCTCAAAATATTCTTGTGTATTTTCCCACTGTTCTAAACCACCGTGCAATTCAAGACGTACTAATTTGACCAAAGGCTCGCTAGGCTCAAATTTTGCCACCTCTCGCTCATTGTTTTGAGGTTCTGGTGTAATTGTACCCTGTTCCAAAATCTCGCCTGTTTCGGCATCGTAAGCCTTGATATTCGCATTAGCATTTTTCTTGGCCGATTGAGCAATTTCTTCAAGTCGTTCAGCTTTTGCTTTTTCTTGGATTTCTTTCTGCTCCTTGCGTGCAATCTCAGCATCTCGATCAGTTTTCATCATCTTGAGAATATCAACAAGACTCTTACCATCTTCAAGATGTCTGATATAGCTATCAGCTGGCAAATCGTACTCTTGAGCTTGCTCTTGGATAGCTTGCTTGTTAACCTTGTATTCTTCCAGGGCATCAAATTCTGAAAGTACTAAGCCATCCATTTCATCAAGTGTTGTCTTTTTCAGCTCATACTTGCCTGTTTTAAAATATTTCTTGAGGCTGTACTCATCGTATTTGTCAGCGAATGTGGATTTTTCAATCCCTGCGACCATACACTTATCCTCAAATGTAGCACGCACGACATCCACGCGCATCAATCGTTCATGTTCATCAATCGCATTAAGTCCTGCTGACATAGCATCTGTCACTGCCTCAATAGGCTTGATGACTTTTTCTTTGACCCACTTATCAAAGTCTTTTGCCGGCTCATTGATTTGTCGGTTAAAATCTTTGCGTTGAGTGTCTAAGCTCCCAATCAGCTTATTAAAGCGGGTTCGCTCTTCATAAACTTCTTTGTAATTATCAACAGTAACCTCGCGACCACTATACTGTGCAATGGCTGTGGCTACTCGTGCCTCGATCGCCTCACGGTCAACATTAATTACTGCAGGTTGGAAATCTACCTTAATTTCTGTCAAGCTATTAGTTACATCTTTTACCACGTCTTTGTTCTCCTAGTCTGTGTAAATTTTGATTTTACTACCTGATGATGAATGCCCAAAACATAAATTGCCATTATCACAAATTAAGGCAAGTTCTGTTTTGGATAAATTAGGGGTATTCTTATAAATTTCATAAAGTGAATTCCCGTAACTGCCACCAACTCGACCATATACAACATCAACGGTTTCTTGATCTTGTTCATTCATTTTGTCGTAATTCCACTTATCCTTGATGATATATTTCTCTTTTAACTCTTTTAGAGCTGAAAGATTAGATTTCTGTTTTTGGCTTTCGTTTTCTGTGAAAGCCCATGGCGAATAAATTTTATTTTCTGTCATGTCTTATACTCCTTGTTTTTCGTATGCTTTTTGAATTTGTTTAGTGAGATAGTTCATCACTATGTTATAGCCATCAACTGGCACTTTGTGGAAATCATCTATTTGGTACTTGCTTAATACAAAATTTGCAACTGTATCAAATGGCGCTCCCTTAATCGTCGCAATTTCTTCAACGTTCTTGATGATTTCTTGATACTGAATATTGTCAATATACCTTACTTGATTTTGTCCTTGGGCTTGCTGATTTCCTTGTTGTTGCTGTTGCTGATTATTCTGTCCTTGCTCTTGGCTTTCTTCTACTGGATACTCATCAACATCCTCACCTCCAATGGCAAATAAACCTTGTAAAGCATATTTTCTAGCATAAGAACCAACCGCACCTGTCCATTGTGGATCTTGCATCTGTTTCACATCCCCTTTTTGTGTGTGAAAAATTGGTACATCTTCTTCTCTAGCCCATCCAATAGCTTTTTCAATCGTGCCATCACTTTCTCTTTTAGCAACAGCTACCGCTTTATAATACAGTTTGTCACCTTTTTGAATGATGTCATCTTCTGGAAATGATACACTCCAACCGCTATCCAAAGACTTAAATTTATTATTTATGTCCTCTGCGGTTCTAAACGGATATTTCACTCCCTGTTTCGTTTGTTTTTCGATTTGCATTTTTCGCTGTAATTCTGCAAATGTTAAATCAGCCATATTATCTATCCTCCAAGTCTACTAAAAGGCACATCCCATGAATAGTTAGTAAAGTTTCCGTTTACAATATTCTTGATGATTTCACCTTTTGAAATTTCAATTTCCTGTGTAAATTCCATACCCATTTCAAAAGTGAAAATTTTAATATCAACATCAAACTTACTAGAAATTTCTGTGTAATTGTCAGCTAATGCTGCCCATGCTTGTTCGAAATCTTCAAGTTCGATAATCACAAAATCATCATCCAACCAAATTTCAATATCTTTACTAGAAATAAACGCACGCCTTGTACCGTTTATATAAAAATAATCATACTCGTTTTTAAATCTTAGTAGAGTGCCATCGTATTCTTCTTCAAGCGTTGCGCCTTCATTTCCTAATAGCATTTCTTTTAAAGCTGATGCAACGTTTTCGCGTCTGCCTCTTAATTTAAGAGTCCCCTCTGCCCAATTTGCCATATTTCTTTCCTCCTTTAAAAACTCTATAAATCCCTTATTTCTATAAGGATGAGTTTGTTGTTTATTAGTAGTTGTTATTCTGCTATCGTGTCATCTTAACGGTTTTAGCCATTTCTTTCTTCCATGGTTGACTGCCTCGATATTGCAAGTATTCATAGAAACCTTTAATCGTTACAAGTTGTCCACTATCCAAAAGATGTTTTTGCTGACTAGGGAGTTTTTTCATTTCTCTTCTTCGCTCTCCTGCTTGTCGTTTTGAACATCCAAAGATACGTTTTAACTCTTCATCGTTTGCAGAAATCTTCTCGATGATCACATCTTTAATTCTCACGATTTGAACTGTTTCCATTTTTCCCCTTTCATGCTATAATTAAGTTAGATTTTTTTAGAAAGTGTCTGAGTTTCTCAGATACTTTTTTGTGTACTCTCTTTTATTTATTAAGAGTAGTACTTGTTGTTAGTTAATATTTATTGTTATTTAATACTTGTTGTTAGTTAGTATTTATTAGTGCCTAAATTTTCTGATTTGTAAAATACAGATTTGTAAAATACAGATTTGTAAAAATCGGAAATGTAAATTCTAACCTGTGGATAACTTAGATATACTTTCATTCAATCTCTGTTTCATGATTTCAAATTGAAAATCGGATATTTTTACATCTGAGAAAAATCTGAAAACACGAACTCCTTTACCACGTCCCATGCCTTTTTTAACAATTCGTAGGTAGCCATTTTTTTCTAATATTTTGAAGTATCTATCAACTGTGTCTCGACTAACACCTTTTCGTTTAGCTATTTCATCTGAATAGACTTGCCAATTTGGGTGATTAGCCAGCACCACCATCATGATGCCAACCGCTGTAAAATCCAGCGCAGGATCGTTGATAAAACTATTACTAACAGCAGTATAATTTTCAGTCGCATTCTTGAAAGATAAATTGACAATCTAAATTTTTAAAGTCTGTCATACAGTCTCCTTTCTCTTCACTTATTTTCAATCATTCTTTCTACTTTCTAACCTGTCAGGTATTCCTAATTAAGGAACTTATCGATAAAATACTGTTGTCCTTTGCCTGTGACCTTTGGTGTCTTGTTCACAGTGATATGTCCATCTGCGTGTTGCACGTTTGTTTCCTTGATTTCAAAGAGTTTCAAGTCCATGCTACGTTGGGTTGGCATGTTCCAATCTGAGCCTTTGCGCTTAATCAGGTAGCCATTTTCGCGCATCCAAGAAAAGAGGCGATTGGCACCGATTTTGTAGCCGTTTTGGCTAATGAGCTTGGCAAGTTCGCCAACCAAGATAGATGTATGGCTTGCACTTACTGCGTCTGCAAAGAGGACTTTGGGTTTGTCCGCTTCAATCTGAGCCTCCAGCTTGTGGACTTTCTGATCAGCCATGAGCAATGCTCTTGCCATAATCTTCTCAGGGCTATTAAAGTCTTTTTCTACTTGGATAAAGTATTGTCGGACTTGCTTGCCTCTCTCCGTCCGCTGGATCATAGCAATTTCCTTGGCCATGTCTAGCTTGATGATGTGGTCAGTAGCTTGTCGCCCTCCTGTACTTTTTCCCAAATTTGGGAGAAAGTCCTGACCTTCTGTAAATCCGTATTCCTTCATACGGTCAAACCATGTTGTATATCTTGAATTAACACCCAGCGCCTCATGTAGTTGTCTTCCTGACACTACTGGCTCCTGATTGTCATTCAGGGTTACGTTGATGAGTTCGTTCATGTTATTCCTCCAGCAATTGTTCAAGACGAACATTTAAATAATTTGCAATTGAATTTAGAGTAGTGGCAGATGGCGAACTGTTGTTCCATTTGCTGATTGCCCCGTTACCTAAATCAAGATCTTTTTCGATTCTATAAATCGAAATCCCCTTCTCTGAAGCAATTTCTTTTATTTTGTCATAAATCACTTCCGGCACCTCCTTTTGATAGAAAATTTTATAAGAAAATAAGCATTATTCATTGACAAATAATAGAAAATAGTCTATTATAAGGGTATAAAAAATACAGCTATATCATAAAAACAGATATAACGAAAATCTTGGCGGATTATTCTATTTGTATTTATGTCAGCTGGTCAACTAGCTTACAAAATAAGTATAACGGAAAATTTTCTATCTGTCAATCATTTTAGTAGAAAATTTTACATTATTTTGTAAAGCCTTATTTTTGGAGGTTTTTACACATGACTATTTTAGATAGAATACGCTCGTTAGCCAATGATAGAAAGGTTACTCTTGCCGAATTGGAAAGGAATTTAAATTTTAGTAATGGCAGTCTCAGAAAATGGGAAACTTCAACTCCTAGCGGCGATAAAATTGAAAAAATCGCTGACTACTTCAACGTATCTACAGACTACTTACTTGGTCGCACAGATAATCCTACCATCGCTAATAAAAAAGAACAATTCTTTTTCGAAGGCAAAGAAGTCGATGTTGAGGAACTTGCCTCTACCGCTATGCGCTTCAATGGTAAACCACTAACTGAAGAAGATAAAAAAGCAATTCAAAACATAATAGAGATTTATCTCAGAAAGCAATAATAATCAAAGGTTGGATTGTTTATGACTGAAAAAGAATTTTCTCAAAATCTAGGTATAGATATAGAGATTTTTGAAGATGGTCTATTTCCAGATGAAGCCTTTTACATCCCAGCCCTCAAAACTATGTTTTTGAGTGATGCTATATCTGATGAAAAAAGGGTACAAGTCGCTTTACATGAGATAGGCCATAGAAACCACGCGCCAGATATTTATCAGCTTTTTAGGGAAAAGTGTGAGCTTGAGGCTAATAGGAATATGATCCATCACCTTATGAAAGCTGAGTTGGATATAGCCGAAGATGCCACTACATTTAATTACCTGGTATTTATGGAAAAGTATAATTTAAAAACCATTGCCGATGAAATCATGGTCAAAGAAGAATATTTAGCACTACTTAATTAAAAAAGGAGAGAAAATGAATATAATTGCTATTATCATAATTGTTATTTTTGTTGGAGGTGTCATAGGTGCAGTAATTGATAACCAAAAAAAATCTCCAGAGCAGAGAGAACGTGAACTTGAAACATTTAGAGCAAATCAAGAGAAGAAAAAGCAAGAGAAAAAGCAGAATATCATCACTTGCCCTAATTGTAAGTCTAAAGATGTGACTTTCTTACAACAAGACAAAAAAGCCTTTTCTGTTGGAAAGGCCGTTGGTGGAGCTGTTTTGACTGGTGGAGTTGGTGCTTTAGCTGGATTTGCTGGCAAAAAAGGAAATAAACAGTGGCATTGCCAAAATTGCGGAAATTTCTTTGAAACGAAATAAAAAAATCCCCACACTCGTCATCGCCAAATCTTGAGTGTGAGGAAATCATGTATAGGAAACAACCATTCAAAAGGTCGTTTTCTTATACCCATTTTATCAAAAAAGTGAGGTAAAATCAATGTGGATGGAAGAATTGCCAAATGGCAAGTTTAAATATTTTGAGCGATATAAAGATCCATATACTGAGAAATTAAAAAAAGTTTCAGTAACCATGGAGAAGAAAACTCCCCAGGCAAGAAATCAAGCTGCTATCTTGTTACAAGAGAAGATAAATAAAAAACTCAGCACAAAACAAGTAGAAAGCATTACATTTGAAGAAATCTATAACCTTTTCTATAAATCATGGGCGCAAACAGTAAAGGAATCAACAAAACATAATTGTAAATCAGTTGATAAGAAGATGAAGGAAGTCATACCATCCGATACCATACTTGCTAATCTTGACAGGCGTTTTCTTCAAGAGGCTATTGAAAAAATTATTGAAAGCAACGGATATATTACAGCTAAAAAAGTACGGCATAGGCTCAGAGGTATCTTTAATTACGCTGTTCAATACTCTTACATTGAAAACAACGAGGTCGATTATACTACGATTCCTCAAAAACCAAAGACTTTAGAAGAACTGGAAAAAAAGCGTAACAACTTTCTCACCATGCAAGAAATAAAAGCACTTGTCGATGTCCTTAATCGTCGAGAATATCACCAAAAGTACGCTGATATGGTTCTTGTGCTGACATTAACTGGTATGAGATATGGTGAGTTAACTGCCTTACAACTGAAGAATATAGACTTCGAAAACAACAAAATTGAGATCACAGGTAATTTTGATTCAGTAAACAAAATCAAGACGCTACCAAAGACTACAAATTCAATACGGACAATCAAAGTATCAGAGAGTGTCATAGAAGCTATTCAAAGACAAATAGTACGACTTAGCGAACGTTTCCAGCCATTGTCAAGCGATGATTATATTTTCTGTTTTGAAAAATGGAATCAACCTACAACAATAGCTTGCTTCATACAGATATTAAAAAAATATGGAAAACAGGCCAAAATAGAAAAAAACTTATCTAGCCATATTTTTAGGCATTCTCATATTTCGTTTTTAGCAGAATCTGGCCTCCCAATAAAATCAATAATGGATCGAGTTGGGCACTCAAATGCAAAAATGACTTTGGAAATCTATTCTCATACTACTGAAGATATGGAGGATAAACTGGTCAATAAATTAGATACTATTTTTTAATTCTGCCCCTTGGTTGCCCCTTTTTGATTTCATAACACAACAAAACCCCTTGAAGATATTGATAATTCAAGGGGTTGCTTTATATCGTTATAATTCATCCGCTATCTTATTGATTTTTCTGAGTCTGTGATTGACACCACTTTTGGTCAGAGGGGTGCTGAGGCTATCTGCCAACTGTTGGATAGAGTAGTCTGGGTGCTGAATCCTTAGTTGCGCCACTTCCTGCAAATCTACTGGCAAATTTTCTAAGCCCATGATATCTTTTATTTTACTGATATTGTTAATGGTCTTCATGCTGGCAGAAACTGTCCGAGCGATATTAGCTGTCTCGGCATTATTAGCCCGATTGAGGTCGTTACGGGTTTCTCGCAAAATCTTAACCCGCTCAAAATCATCACGTGCCTGCATGGCTCCGATTACTATCAAGAAGTCCATAATGTCTTCTGCTCGCTGGAGATAGGTCACAGCCCCCTTCTTGCGCTCAAGCACCTTGGCATCCAGTAAAAACTGTTGGAGAAGGGAGGCAATTCCTTGCGCGTGGTCCAGATAAACAGAACTGATTTCCAACTGGTACTTGCCTGACTCAGGGTCACGAATGCTCCCATTTGCCAAGAAAGCGCCACAGAGATAGGCACGACCTGCTTCCTCATCCGATAAAATCGCCTCATCAATACCTGTTTCCAGGCCAAAGAAAGAGTCTGCCAAGTGCAAATCACTTAACAAATCCTGCACCTTTTCATCTGTAAAAACGGTATAGACGCGATTCTTGCGAAGATTGCTCCGTTGGTGGTGACGAATTTCAGATTTGATTTCATAGAAATGGAGAAAGGACTCATAGAGGTGACGGGCCAGTTTGGCATTTTCTGTCACAACTGACAAAGTCAAGCCCGAAGTCGAGAGACCGATGCTACCAGACATTTTGATAATGGCAGATAATTCATGCCGGCTCAGATGGTGTTGGCCCAGGATTTCTTCTTTTACTGCTACTGTGAAACTCATTTTTTCACCTGTATAATGCGCATCAACTCGTCCACAATCAAATCTCCATCGTGGAAGGCACCGCCATTTTCCAGACGAAGGAAGTTAGATGAAATCACGCGCGAAACTTGCTTACAAAGACCTACAAAATCGTGTTCCACTTGCACCAAGTATTCATCAAAACGGTTGGAATTCATGTATTCCTGAGGCACTTTTTCAATATTCACCAAGACAGTGTCGATAAAAGGGCGACCAAGGTGACGATGCAAGACTTCCACGTGGTCGCTATCTGTAAAGTGTTCCGTCTCCCCACGTTGGGTCATGATATTGCAGACATAGGCAATTTCTGCCTTAGTTTCCAAAAGAGCCCGCCCAATTTCCTTAATCACGATATTGGGCAAAATAGAGGTAAAGAGGGAACCTGGCCCTAGGACAATCATGTCACTTTCAAGGATGGTCTGCACTACTCGACGGCTGGCCAGAGGCGTATCATCGTTTAGGGCATTGGTCACATAGACATTGTCAATTATGCCTCGATGGTCTACAATATGACTCTCTCCAGCCACTTCTGTCCCATCCTGAAAGACTGCATGAAGGGTCAAAGGATGGTCACTGGAAGGATAAATTTTCCCTGTTGTATGGAAAAATTTGCTCAATAACTGCATGGCATTATAGGTTGAACCCTGCATTTCTGACAAGCCAGCAATGATGAGATTTCCCAATGGATGGCCAGCAAAGGCTCCGGCATCCTCAGAGAACCGATACTGAAAGACCTTCTCATAAAACTTAGGCATATCCGACATGGCCACAAGGACATTACGAAGATCACCTGGCGGTGTCAACTGTTGCATATTTTTTCGGAGTTCACCTGAAGAACCACCATCATCTGCCACCGTCACGATAGCTGCGATTTCCACATCTTTTTCCCGCAGACTTTTTAGAATGACGGGAATTCCAGTCCCTCCACCAATCACCGTTATCTTTGGTTTTCTCATGAACGGTTTACCGTTTCCTTTCTGCGGTCTTTGTCGCGATGCCCTTCATTAACAGACCAATTCTTGGATAAGTCCTGCGCCAAGCGTTTAGCAAATGCCACACTACGGTGTTGTCCACCCGTACATCCCATAGCAATGGTCAAAACGGACTTACCTTCCTTTTGGTAACTTGGCAGAATCGGCTCAATCAAGGCCAATAAATGTTGATAAAAGTCTTCTGACTCAGGATGGTTCATGACATAATCATAAACAGGTTCATCCACACCCGTTTGGTTTCTCAGTTCTGGTAGATAATAGGGATTTGGCAAGAAACGGACATCAAAGACCAAGTCCGCATCAATCGGGATTCCATACTTAAATCCGAAAGACATGACTTCGATACGGAAAGACTGGGCTTGTTCTTGGTCTGAAAACTGCTCTGCAAGGGTTTTGCGCAGCTCACGTGGAGTGAGTTCAGTCGTATCCACCACATTTTGGCTCATATTTTTCAAAGGTGCCAAGAGTTCACGTTCCAACTTGATTCCATCTAAAATACGACCGTCTGCTGCTAGTGGGTGACTCCGTCTGGTTTCCTTGTAACGAGCGACCAATTCCTTATCAGCCGCATCCAAAAAGAGGATTTTGAAATCTAAACCATCTTGATTTTCCAACTCATCCAAAACAGCTTGAATCTCTGAAAAGAAAGAACGGCTACGCATATCCACTACCAAGGCCAACTTAGGATTGTCTTCCTTAATTTCAACCAGCTGCAAAAACTTAGGCAAGAGAGCTGGCGGCATATTATCAATGGTGAAATAACCTAGATCCTCGAAGGACTGAATAGCTACAGTTTTCCCTGCGCCACTCATCCCTGTCACAATCACCAAGTGAAGTTGTTTCTTTGTCATCTTTTTCTCCTTATATCAAAAGAAGTTTGGCAACACCAAACTTCAACTAGCTTATCCAATCTCTGCGATGACTTCAATTTCGACTTTTACATCACGAGGAAGACGAGCTACCTCCACAGCTGAACGAGCTGGGAATTCCTCTTTGAAGGCCGTTTGGTAAACCTCATTAAAAGGAACAAAGTCGTTCATATCGCTCAAGAAGCAAGTTGTTTTGACAACATGGTCAAAGTCTGTTCCTGCTTCTGCCAAAATAGCACCGATGTTTTTCAAGACTTGCTCTGTCTGTTCTTGGATATTCTCTCCTACAATTTCCCCAGTTTCAGGGGATAGGGGAACTTGACCGCTAGCAAACAAAAGGTTGCCAACGATTTTTCCTTGAACATAGGGTCCGATAGCCTTTGGGGCCTTATCTGTATGAATTGTTTTTGCCATTTTCTTTTCCTCACAATTTTTCTAAGATTGCATCCCAAGCCTCATCCATCCCTGCCTTGCTGACAGATGAAAAGAGGATGAAATCGTCACTCGGGTCAAAGTTTAATTTCTTTTTGATTGCTGATTCATGCTTGTTCCATTTACCACGAGGAATCTTGTCCGCCTTGGTCGCCACAATGATGACTGGAATCTCATAATACTTGAGAAATTCGTACATCTGCACATCATCTGCTGACGGGTCATGACGAAGGTCAACTAGACTGACAACCGCACGGAGATTTTCCCGAGTCGTTAAGTACTCCTCAATCATGCACCCCCACTTTTCACGTTCCTTTTTAGAAACACGAGCATAGCCATAACCAGGCACATCCACAAAGCGCATCTTGTCATCAATGTTAAAAAAGTTCAGGAGCTGGGTTTTACCAGGTTTTCCTGATGTACGGGCGAGATTCTTACGGTTCAACATAGTGTTGATAAAGCTGGATTTACCAACATTTGAACGCCCTGCTAGGGCAATCTCTGGCAGTTCATCCTGCGGATAGTGGGACTTATTAGCTGCACTGAGCAAGATTTCAGCATTGTGTGTATTAAGTTCCATAGTCACCTCTAGGCTGTTTCTAGGATCGGTTTATCCGTTCCATCGACAGTTTCTTTAGTGATGCGAACCAATTTCACATTTTCCTGACTCGGCACCTCAAACATAACATCTAGCATGGTTTCTTCGATAATGGAGCGAAGTCCACGCGCCCCTGTCTTCCGTTCGATTGCTTTATTAGCAATCTCTTGAAGGGCTTCGTCGTCAAATTCCAACTCAACATCATCATAAGAAAGCAAAGTTTGGTATTGTTTCACCAAGGCATTTCTTGGCTCTTTCAAGATGCGAACCAAGTCATCAACGGTCAATTGCTCAAGAGCCGCAAAAACAGGCAAGCGTCCAATCAACTCAGGGATAATACCAAATTTTTGAATGTCTTCAGCGATGATTTCTTGCATATATGAGCTGTTTTCGTCAATCGCCTTATTATTTTGACCAAATCCGATGACTTTTTCACCCAGACGTTGTTTGACAATTTCTTCAATACCATCAAAAGCACCACCCACGATGAAGAGGATATTTTTTGTATCCACTTGAATCATCTCTTGTTGTGGATGTTTGCGTCCACCTTGAGGCGGCACGCTAGCAACAGTTCCCTCGATAATCTTGAGAAGGGCTTGTTGCACCCCTTCACCAGAAACATCACGTGTGATAGACACATTCTCACTCTTCTTGGCAATCTTGTCAATTTCATCCACATAGATAATGCCACGCTCTGCACGTTCGATGTTAAAGTCAGCAACCTGCAAGAGTTTGAGGAGGATATTTTCCACGTCCTCACCCACATAACCAGCCTCCGTCAGAGCTGTCGCATCCGCAATAGCAAAAGGCACATTCAAGCTCTTAGCCAAGGTCTGGGCAAGGAAAGTTTTCCCTGAACCAGTTGGGCCAATCATCAAAATGTTTGACTTCTGCAAATCCACATCTTCTGACTCTTCGCGTGTATCGTGGAAATTGATGCGTTTGTAGTGGTTATAAACCGCCACTGCCAAGGCACGCTTGGCACGATCTTGACCAATTACATAGTGGTTCAAGATATGGAGGAGTTCAATTGGTTTTGGCACCTCAGACAAGTCTGCCAAGACTTCCTCAACCAATTCTTCTCGAATGATTTCCTGAGCTAACTCCACGCATTCATTACAAATAAAAGCATTGTTGCCAGCAATTATTTTTTGTACTTCTTCTTGGTTTTTGCCACAAAATGAGCAATAAACCATCATATCATTTTTTCTATTTGTAGACATGATTTCCTTCCATTCTATACTGTCATTCTATCTAAAATAAGGTCATGTAAAAAGCATGAATACTATTGACCAGATTGGTAAAGGCATTTAACCAAAGGAGGATAGAAAGCCCGTAACGCTTTTTACGAAAAGCCTGTGCTCCTGCCAGAAAGCAGATGAAACACAGAAAAGCCGTGAATAGACCAAATAAACTCCGTTCCATTAGACTTCCTTTCTCTTGCGGTATTGGATGGTAAAATCATAAGGATTCTTCTCATCTTTGGCGTAAAATTTGCTTGAAACTGTCTCAAAAAGAGACAAGTCAAGCTCTTCAGGGAAATAGGTATCTCCTTCCACCCGAGCATGAATGTGAGTGACAATCACTTCATCAAGGTAAGGTTCAAAAGCCTGAAAAATTTGCTTCCCACCGATAATGTAGAGATTCTTTTCTTGATCCTGATACCAGTCAAGAACAGACTGGACGTCCTGAAAAGTAGCAACCCCATCTATCTTTTCTTCCGGATTACGCGTCAAAATCAGGGTTTCCCGTTTTGGAAGCAAGCGACGCCCCATCCCATCAAAGGTCACACGCCCCATCAAGATAGCATGATTCAGAGTTGTTTCTTTAAAGTGCTGCAATTCTGCTGGCAAATGCCAAGGCAGACGATTTTCCTTACCAATCACACCCTCTTCATCCTGGGCCCAAATAGCTACGATTTTCTTAGTCATGCTTCCATCCTTTTCACTGATAGTACTATTTTATCAAAAAACTCAAAAAAAGACTGGTTTGGAATAGCTTACAAAATAGAAAAAATCTGTAAGAAATTTCCTACAGATTTATCTATGTTTCCTTATTTCTTACAAACCAGGTGCTTGTCCAAGTTCGGCTGCAAGCATCCAAATTGTTTTATCTGTTTCAGTTTTAGCGCCTGCAAAGATACCGTTTGTCACATCGTCACCTTCTTCATCAGTGACATCCAAACCTTTTTGGAAAAGTTCTGACAAGTAACGGTAGATAACAAGAACACGTTCCAAGCTTTCTTCAACATTACGGTATTCACCAGCTTCTTCTTCGATTTCACTATTTTGAAGGAACTCTGTCAATGTAGAGAATGGGCTTCCACCGAGTGTAATCAAGCGTTCGCTGATTTCATCCAATTGACCGTCAAGAGCTTCCATGTACTCATCCATTTTTGGATGCCATACAAGGAAACCACGACCATGCATATACCAGTGCACTTGGTGCAAAGCAACGTGAGCTACATACAAATCAGCAACAGCTTGGTTCAAGACTTCCTTTGTTTTTGCCAATGCTACTGGCGCTGCTTTTGTCAATGATGTTACGTCTTTTACTGCTTCTTTTTTCAATTCTACCATTTTCTTTACCTCATTCATTATTTTTTGTAACCACTTCTTAATGATTACTACCTTAGTATACTACTAAGGAAAACCAATAGCAAGACAAAGAACTTATATGAGAAAAGTTGCAATAGACTGATAATTTAAGAATTCTTTAGAAGACAAAAAGAGGGTTGGATGCTTATAGTCAATGGAAATCCATCAGCAAACTAGGAAACTAAACCAAGCTTGACCAAAGCACAAGTTTTGAGGTCGCAGGTAGAACTGACCAAGCTGATGTGGTTTGAAGAAATTCCCCAATACTATAATAGATTGAAATAAGATGAAACCAAGTCGATTAGGAAAGGTAAATGAATTTCTAAAATGTTTTACCAATCACAAGGTATTTGTCTATATTCAATCTACTATATAAGCTTCATTTCCGAGCAAGATCTTGAATTTACTCGAGGATGAACTATCATAAAACAAAGAAAAAGAGGGTGCTACTATCACATCCCTCTTTCAAATCATCGCTTAATACCAAACGCTGACATCTACGCGCCCTTGGATTCCTTTCATGTATTCAGAAGAGGTATATTGCCAACCTTTTTCTCCTGAATAATAAGGGTTTTCCCATTCTAAAGCATTCGTATAGGCCGCTACCCAGTTTACATGTTTTAAAATATCTGGGTGTTTTAAACGCGTCTGTAATAAACTACGATAGCTATAGACATACACATTTTGATAACCCGCCTGCTTCATCGTGTCCATGTACTTGTTGATGATTTTAACCCAAGTGTCTGTATCACTTGGAGCTCTCTTGCTCTTATTTACATATTCCCAGTTCTCAACATCATAATAGATAGGGTAAGACAGGTTCATATTGTATTTCTTTATAAGTTCAATGGTCTGTTTAGCGTCATTCTCAGCATCGGTCTCATTTTCAGCATAGGTATAGAGATAGACACCATAAGGAATTCCCAGACGGTTTAACTCCTTAATGTTATGCGCCAATTCCTTGTCTTCTTTACCGCTATAACCTAGACGAACAATGACACCATCCACCTCGTTCTCATCAATAACCTTTTTCCAATCATTGATACGACCATTGTGCTCACTAATATCAATGATTTTCTTAGCATGTTCGGTTCCCACTTGTTCTTCTCTATTATTAAAGAAATAGCGTTTACCATCTCTGTGAACCCAGCCGACATTCAAATCTTTCTTTTCTTTGAGCTCACCAGAGGCCGCAAAGATATAGCGAGCACCATCCATAATCACTTCGTCAGTCGCCATAGCACCACTTCCAGTCAAATAGTAGTTGCCTTGCCACTCATTCCGAGCCATATAGCCCCACTTCTTGAAATAGTACCATTTGCCGCCCACTTTTTGCCACTCTTGGTTAGCATAAGTTCCATCGGATTTTAGATAAAAATAAGCAGAATAGGCTGGATCATAGAGCCATTCATTTTGCATCATAGCTCCTTGACCATTCAAGAAATAACTTCCTTGCCATTGGCTTTTAGCCATGTAACCCCACTTCTTGAAGTAGTACCACTTATTTCCAATCAATTGCCATTCTTGATGAGCATAAGCCCCATCTGACTTGAGATAAAACCAACTCTTGTAATTACTGTCATAGATCCACTCGTTTTGGGCCATATATCCACCTGATTTCAGGTAGTAATTTCCATGCCATTCATTCTGCGAGTAACGACCATCTGAATTAATATAAAACCAGGCCTTATAGTAGTTGTCAAAAATCCATTCACTTTGAGCTTTAGAGCCATCATCCTTTACATAATAATCCCCATCCCAGTGGGCAGCAGCATTAGTCTGTACTTCTGTGCTCGTTTGCGTTTTATTAGAAGACTGATTTTGCTCTGAACTACTTGAAGCTGTCGTTGTATCCTGCGAAGTTTTTGCTACTTCAGTTTCATTTGCAGCGACATGACTAGTTGCCAAGCCTAGTAAACAGATACTTGCTAATCCAATTTTTATTTTCAATCTTTCCTCTCCTATAAAAAATGTAACAGACATCTGAATGCTGTTCCACCTAGCTTTTGCTACTTACCTGATTATTTTACAAAGTCAAGCAAAGCCAAGAAGCTTTCAGCTTCAAGTGACGCACCACCTACAAGGGCACCGTCAACGTCTGGGCAAGCCATGTATGAAGCAACATTTTCAGGTTTAACAGAACCACCGTATTGAACACGAACTTTGTCTGCGACTTCTTGACCAAAGTCAGCAGCTACAACGTCACGAACAACTTTACACATTTTTTGTGCATCGTCTTGTGAAGCTGATTTACCAGTACCGATAGCCCAGATTGGCTCATAAGCGATAACTGAGGCAGCAACTTGTTCAGCAGTCAATCCAGCCAATGCAGCAGATACTTGAGCACCTACGAATTCAGCAGCTTTACCAGCTTCGTAAGTTTCAAGTGATTCACCACAACAGATGATTGGAAGCATACCGTTCGCAAAGATTGCTTTTGCTTTTTTGTTGATATCTTCGTCAGTTTCATGGAAGTAGTCACGGCGTTCTGAGTGACCGATAACAACGTAATCAGTACCGATTTCTTTCAAAACTTGTGGGCTAGTTTCACCAGTGAAAGCACCTGCATTTTCAAAGTAGCAGTTTTGAGCAGCAACTTTAAGGTTCGAGCCTTTTGCAACAGCAAGAACAGTTGTCAAATCAAGAGCTGGAGCAGCGATACCTGCTTCAACAAGATCTGATGAAGGAAGTTTTGATGCAACTGCTTCAACGAATGCTTTAGCTTCTTCTGGATTTTTGTTCATTTTCCAGTTACCAGCGATAAATGGTTTACGTGACATTTCACATACCTCTTTTTTCAATTTATTTTCTATTTATTCTATCACAATTATACACAGCTTGCAAATCTTACTCGGATTTCAAGCCTACTTGCATGGATTAATCCTTCCAGAGATCCATGGCATTTCTGAAATCTGCAGATACCTGTGTCAACTGAGGATTGCTTGCTTCTCTTTCTGCTCTCTTGGCCTCAATTTGAGCCACACTCTTGATTCCTTCATGGCGCCAGTTTCTCAAAATCGCCTGAATGTACTTCCAGTTTGGTTTTCCATTCAAAACAGCTTCACGAAGAGCCTCCTTAATCAAGTCAGCACTGGTTCCATCTTCCTTTAGTGTCTTGGTCAAATCCTCAATCTCAAAAGGCGTCAACAATCGTCCCAACTCCTGCTGGAAGGTTTCCACCAAATCCTTGAGCTGGTTTTGAGGTGTTAGCTGGTCTGAACTTGAATGAACTGCTCCAAACAGGTCATCCAAACGTTCCAAGGCCAAACTAGCATCAAAGAGCAATTCAATTTCGCCATTTAATTCGATAGTACGATACTGGAGCAGTCCCCTTTCCGTCAGATTAGAAATGGACTGGTTGACATCCGAAATTTCCTTGCCAATCCTTTCAGCAATCTGGCTTGGCGACATTTCTTCTAAGCCTGTCGTATTTTGCAAATAGAAAAATTGCCAAACCAGAAAATCGTCGCTAGAAGGAAAGAGTTCCTTAAAATGCAAGAGCAGGGCACTCGGTAAAACCAAGGTACCTGATTTAAAAGCGTCTAAATATGTCATAATTCCTCTTATAAATACCCATATGCAGATGCATCATCTTCTATCTTTCTCCAGTCAAAAGGCGTCTCCTGATAGACCGCATGGTTTACCCAATTACTGAAAAAGAGGGCTGCAGATGAAGACCAACAAAGACAAGGTACCTGATTAACATCATCATCTTTAAAGTAATTTTCTGGAATATGTGGGTCGAAACCTGCATCACGATCTCGAAAATACTCTTTTGCCAAGGTATCACGGTCATACTCCAAATGACCAAAACTATAAATTTCTCGTAAATCACGACTGGCCAAAATAGAAACCCCAACCTGAGGTCCTTCTGATAAAATCTCGAGATTGGTCTTGTTTAAGACCTCTTCCTTAGAAATCTCCGTGTGCCGTGAATGAGGGGATACATAGCTATCATCAAAGCCTCTAAATAGAAGGTGACCCTCTTTTAGGGTGTCCTGAGGATAAATACCTGATAGCTTACTGTCCATCTGGTATTTTTCTATACCATAGCGCAGATAAAGCCCAGCCTGAGCCCCCCAACAGATATGAAGGGTCGAATAGACATGAGTCTTAGACCACTCAAGCATCTGTCTAAATTCCTCCCAATAGTCCACTTCCTCAAATGGTAAATGCTCAACTGGAGCACCCGTGATGATCATCCCATCAAAATACTCATCCTTGACTTCAGGAAAAGTTTTATAGAAGGTCTCCATGTGCTCTGAACGAGTTGTTTTAGAACGGTGGCTCTCCATATAGAGAAAATCAATATCCAGTTGTAGGGGTGTATTAGCCAAGTGGCGCAACAACTGGGTCTCTGTGACCATTTTCTGTGGCATGAGATTTAAAATTAAAATCTTCAAAGGACGGATATCTTGGTGGGCAGCACGTTGATCATCCATGACAAAGATATTCTCTGTCCGTAAAATCTCAACAGCTGGCAATTTTTTATCAATTCGAATCGGCATAACCCTCTCCTAACTGTACTCTTTCAGGAATAATTGCATATGTTTGAAGACAAATCTCAAACACTTAGTCCTTTTATTATACTGTAAGAAGATATAGTTTTCAATTATAGTTTTTCTCTAACTAGTTATAGTCTATTTTTATATCCTAGTGTAGAGAAAACAGCCCTAGGGACTGTTTTCATTAATAATGCATAAGAACTTTGTAGTCGTAGTCACCAATTTTTTCACGGCCGTTCAATTCATCCAATTCAACAAGGAAGGCACAACCTGCCATAACACCACCAAGTTTTTCAATCATCTCGATAGTTGCCTTAACAGTTCCACCTGTCGCCAAAAGGTCATCTACAATAAGAACACGTTGACCTGGCTTAATGGCATCCGCGTGCATAGTCAAGGTATCGACACCGTACTCTTTTTCATAGTCAGCAGAAATAACTTCGCGTGGCAATTTACCTGGCTTACGAACAGGCGCAAAACCAATTCCCAACTCAAAGGCAACTGGACAACCCACGATAAATCCACGAGCTTCAGGTCCCACGATCATGTCGACTTTCTTGTCAGTAGCATACTGAACGATTTCACGAACAGCGTAGCTATAAGCATTTCCATCAGCCATCAAAGGACTAATATCACGGAAGGTAATGCCTTCCTTTGGATAATTTTCAATTGTTGCAATGTAATCTTTTAAATTCATCTTTTTCTTTCTTTCAAAGTTTTTTACTCTCTATTATAGCATATTTTTTAAGAAAGAAAAAAGGAAAAGTTAACTTCAATAATTATCTAACGTTTTGACGATTTATAACTAGCCATCGCAATAAAACCCAATTTCTGTTTATTCTTAGCAAACATTTTATACATAGTTAAAAACTGCTTTCTATTCTCCTTTTTACAAGCATTTACACAAATTTTCAAAGTTCCTAGCAAACCTTCGTCATAAATCATACCCGATAATTTCATTAATGTCATTTCACCAGTCAATGCTTTCACATCACAATAACCTGATTCTATCATCACCTGTTCCCAACCATCTTGAGTTAAAGGACCTACATTTACATGAATTGCTTGTGATAATTCCTGTCTGATAGACTCTTTAGCTTCCTTAAGAAGCACATCATGTGTCAAGAGAAGACCTCCAGGTTTTAATACCCTTAGATATTCCATTACACATTTTTTCTTAGCTTGATCGGCTTGCATAGTCAGCATAGCTTCATTTATAACAATATCAAAACTAGCATCTTGATAAGGAAGTTTCATTGCATTTGCTCTTTCAAAACTGATTAAATGAGCAACACCTGCCGTTCCAGCAGATTTTTTAGCCACTTCTAAAGCTTGAGCATCCATATCAACAGCAGTTATCTTGCAACCAAAACGCTGTGCCAACTCAATTGCTGTAGTTCCCCTATTACACGCAACCTCTAGTATTCTCTTTTCTTTTGAAAATCCTCCTTCTGCAATTAACCAATCTGTGGCACGCTTTCCACCTGGACGTAAGCGTTTTTTCCCCAATTTTGCTAAAAACTTATGACCTGCTTCTGACATTTGAACACCTCTGTTTTTTCTTCATTATAACACAAAATGATATTATCTGACAATTCTAATCTATTATTTGATAAACTAGAATCAAAAGCATACAAGTCACCATAACTATAGCATAAATTTATTATTACCTCTCTAGTTCGAATTCAATTGCTCACGTAGTTTACGCATATAGCTTCACTTGTAGATGGTACCCACAAATAATACTCAATGGAAATCAAAGAGCAAACTAGGAAACTAGCCGTAAGCTGCTCAAAGTACATCTTTGAGGTTGCAGATAAAACTGACGAAATCAGTAATCATACGTACGGCAAGGCGACGTTGACGTGGTTTGAAGAGATTTTCGAAGAGTATTAAAGAGCATCACAATATAGATGCATAATATGACTTCCCTAGCAAAAAGGAGAGAAGCATTTTGTTTCTCTCCCTAGATCAACTGATATCTCTCCACTACAATTGATAAAGAGATATCTTTTCTTGTAGTGCTTTGAATTTTATTTATTTTAGTAGATTGTTTTTTCAGTTTCTACATCGAAGAAGTGTGCTTTGTTCAAGTCAAATCCAAGCTCAACTGTTGCACCTGTTTGCAAGTAGTCACGAGCATCAACTTTTGCAACAAACTCGTCTTTACCAACTTGGCAGTAAAGGTGAGATTCTGAACCAAGCAGTTCTGATACAGAGATAGTCGCTTTTACAACACAGTCTGGGAATGTTTCAAGGAAAGCAGGTTCTGCATTCACGTCTTCTGGACGGATACCAAAGATCAATTCTTTTCCTTCGTAGCCTTTTTCACGAAGAACTTTCAATGCTCCTTCTGGCACTTTCAAACGGAAACCGTCAGAAACAATTTCGCTACCAACCAATTTCACGTTGATGAAATTCATAGCTGGGCTTCCGATGAATCCTGCAACAAATTTGTTAACTGGATTTTTGTAAACTTCTTGAGGAGTACCGATTTGTTCTACACGTCCGATAGTACCTGTACCAGCAGGGTTCTTAGTAGCTGACATAATAACGATACGGTCTGCAAGTGTCATCGCTTCTGTTTGGTCGTGAGTTACATAGATAGTTGTAGCTCCGATACGACGGTGAATTTTAGCGATTTCAGCACGCATTGATACACGAAGTTTGGCATCCAAGTTTGACAAAGGTTCGTCCATCAAGAATACTTTCGCATCACGGACAATCGCACGCCCCATGGCAACACGTTGACGTTGACCACCTGAAAGGTCAGCTGGTTTACGTTCCAAGAATTCTTTCAATCCAAGTATTTCAGCTGCTTCTTGAACACGTTTGTTAATGTCTTCTTTGCTGTATTTACGCAATTTCAAACCGAAAGCCATGTTGTCATAAACAGTCATGTGTGGGTAAAGAGCGTAGTTTTGGAATACCATGGCGATATCACGGTCTTTTGGAGCTACGTCGTTGACAACCACGCCATCGATAGATGCAGTACCTTCTGTGATGTCTTCAAGACCAGCAATCATACGGAGTGTAGTTGATTTACCACATCCTGAAGGTCCTACGAAAACGATAAATTCTTTATCTTTGATGTTCAAGTTGAAATCTTCAACTGAATAGTGTTCGCTGTTTGGATATTTTTTGTAAATATTTTTAAGATTCAATTCTACCATGAGGTGAACTCCTTTTGTCTTTTGATAATTATATTATAGATGAAAACGCTTTATATTTCTATGGCAAGATGACCAAAAAAATAAACAAGTTCTGTGCAACTTGCACAAAACTTTAGAGAATATCGGAGAATTTGAAGAAGATAATCTTTATTATTCTTCTATAGACAAAAGCAGAAACAAGGATCAGTTTTCCCATATTTTCGCTGATTCTCCACTACATTTGACTGGATTCTAATTTTTTAGAGAAATACAAAAGAGCTAGCTTTAGCTAGCTCTTTTCCTATGCGGAGAGAGGGACTTGAACCCTCACGACCTAAAGCGGTCACAGGATCCTTAGTCCTGCGCGTCTGCCAATTCCGCCATCCCCGCGTCGATTACTTTACTAGTATATCAACTTTTGGGATGCTTGTCAACACTTTTTTTCAAATTTTTTCATTTTCACCAACCAGGTTACTCAAAAAGTTCATTTAGATTTTCATCTACTAACTTAGCTCCGAGTGTATTTTTGAAATGACCTAGGGCAAATTGATGATTTTCAGGCCAGATGGAAGCAACAGCTGGTTTAACAATCTCGATGTCATATCCTAGATTATAGGCATCTATAGCTGTATGTAGGACACAGATATCCGTCAAGACACCTGTTAAGATAACGGTAGACACTCTACGCTCTCTCAAACGAATATCTAGGTCAGTCCCTGAAAAAGCTGAGTAATGGCGTTTATCCATCCAAAAGACACGACTGTCTGAACCATGCTCTTGATAAAAGATCCCCAAATCTCCATATAAATTCCGTCCACTCGTCCCAATCAGATTATGAGGAGGAAATAACTTACTTTCCGGATGGAAACAATCGTTTTCTTCATGAGCATCAATAGTAAAGAAGATATAATCTCCTCGTTCAAAAGCTAATCGAGTTACCTTGCTGATGGCATCCGAAATCGCCTGAGCTGGAGCACCTGCTGTTAGTTTCCCACTATCAGCAACAAAATCTTCTGTATAATCAATCGAAATTAAAGCCTTTGTCATTAGTAATCTCTTTTCTTCACTTCTTCAAAAATATCTGAAATCAAGACCTTAAGATAGGTTCCCTTCATTCCAAGTGAGCGACTTTCAATAATCCCCGCAGACTCAAGTTTACGAAGAGCATTGACAATCACAGAGCGAGTGATTCCGATACGATCTGCAATCACTGACGCAGTCAACTTCCCTTCATTTCCATTTAATTCCCCTAAAATTGCTGAAACAGCACGGAGTTCGGAGTAAGAAAGGGTATTGACCGCCATGGTGACAGCAGTACGACGACGAATATTTTTCTCATCTTCTTCACGTTGGAAGTTAAGAAGCTGAATCCCAACAACGGTACTGGCAATCTCAACAAGAACCAAGTCCTCATCTTCGAATTTTTTATCATTACGCCAAATAATCAAAGAACCAAGGCGAATCCCCGATACATGAATCGGTGCAATAGTCGTCAAGCCATCTGGAAAATCATCTCTACTCTCAACAGGGAAAATACTCATATCATGCTCAACAGGCAAGTTTGCTTCTGTTTCGTAAATCATATTAGCCCCTTGAACGTAGTCATCTGGGAAAATCTTAGTTTGGAAGAATTGCTCTACGCGATCTGTATTTGTTTTATAACGCATAAAATAGCCAAGCAGACGTCCCTTACTATTGATAATGCAGGCATTGCAATGAATAATATCCGCTAACTGACGCGTAATAGCGTTGTAAGGGAGCTCATCCTGCAACTGCTCCTCTGAGCGTTTCAAAATTGATGTAATTTTTCTAGTTTTTTCTAATAAATGTGCCATTTTTCACCTCGAATTTAATCGCTATCATTATAACATAAAAACGTCTCTTTTTCAATAATTATCTGAAAATTCCTTATTGACTTGCATTGACTTACAATTTAATTAAAAACCAGAATATTTTTAATTAAATTGTTCCTTTTCTATTGACAAGTTGCCTATTTTTGTGTATCATAACATTATAAAAGATAATATAATAATTTTATTTGTCTTTTCACATTCGGTCTCCTTATATAAAAAAGCGATTCATTTTGAACCGCTTTTTCTTATTTATCGCCTTTGTTACGAATAACAAAGCCTGTTTGCTTTTCGCTTAAAGTATTGCGTGGTTTTTTATTATCCTTACGGTAACGTTTTTCCTTATCAAAACGATCGTTGCCACGACTTCCTTTTTTGAACTCATCACGGCGACCATTGCCACGGCGATCACGCTCTCGACGGTCGTCCCCACGACGGCCTCCACGACCTCCCTTAGCTTTACCACCGAAACCATTACCTGATGGTTTAAACGGTAGTGGTTTTTCACGTGCAATCTCCACTTCTGGAAGGCTATCTGGGTCTTGGACTGTCAGACTCAAGATATACATTGCCAATTCTTCTGGAGTAAACTCAGCAGCCAATTTACGAGCATCCTTACCAAATTTCTCAAAGTTGGCACGAATGGTTTCATCTGCAAAATCACGTTCGATTTTCTTGAGAGCTACCTGTTTTTTTGATTGGAAGGATTCTTCTACACTTGCAGGTTTGAGACCTTTCATGCGTTTCTTAGTCAAGTTTTCAATGATTTGAAGGTAACCCATTTCGTTTGGAGCAACAAAAGTAATAGATTGACCTGACTTACCAGCACGACCTGTACGACCGATACGGTGAACATAACTCTCAGGATCTTGTGGAATATCGTAGTTGTAGACATGGGTCACACCTGAAATATCCAAACCACGCGCTGCAACGTCTGTCGCAACCAAAACATCAAGATTGCCATTTTTAAAGTCACGAAGGACACGAAGACGTTTGTTTTGGTCTAGGTCGCCATGAATTCCTTCTGCACGGAAGCCACGAATTTTCAAACCACGAGTCAATTCATCCACACGGCGTTTGGTACGACCAAATACAATAGCGAGTTCTGGTTGTGCCACATCCATGAGACGAGTCATGGTGTCAAATTTTTCTTGTTCCTTAACACGGATATAGTACTGGTCAACCAATTCTGTTGTCAATTCCTTAGCCGCAATCTTGACATGTTCAGGGGCTTTCATAAACTGAACACCGATACGTTTGATGGCATCTGGCATAGTTGCTGAGAAAAGCAAAGTTTGACGGTTCTCAGGTACACGGGAAATAATGGCTTCGATGTCTTCAAGGAAGCCCATGTTAAGCATTTCATCCGCTTCGTCAAGGATAAGGGTTTCAATGTCTTGTAATTTCAAGGCCTTGCGTTTAATCAAGTCCAAGAGGCGACCTGGAGTTCCCACCACGATATGGGCACCAGATTTAAGAGCCTTAATTTGTTTTTCAATGCTTGATCCGCCATATACTGAACGGACTTTGACTCCCTTACTACGACCAAAGCGGAAGAGCTCTTCTTGACTTTGGACAGCTAGTTCACGAGTTGGAGCGATGACCAAAGCTTGGATAGTCGCTTCTTCTGTACGAATTTTTTCAAGGGTAGGCAAGCCAAAGGCTGCAGTTTTTCCTGTACCAGTCTGAGCTTGACCGATAACATCCTTGCCTTCAAGGGCCAAAGGAATAGTTTGTTCTTGGATAGGACTAGCTTCTACAAAACCAGCTTTTTCAATTTCTGCTAGCAAATCAGCAGACAAGTTTAATTCATTAAATTTCACGTTATTCTTCTTTCTAAAGGTGGTGCGAAGCCACCCTATAGGGCTTAGTTTATACTTTTCTTTTTATGACGTATTTTCATATAACTAGATATAAAATCGTGTTGCTTCTTTTCCACAAAAGAAAAGTACTGTTTTCTTTGCAACCTATCTAGTATAACACAAGACCAGAGCAAAAGATAGCCCCATTTCTACAGAAAATCATGTAAGCGGTTTTTGACTTTCTTTTTTGATTGAACGACCTAGATAATAAGACAAAGCCAAGGCGATACTGTATAAAATGAGAAAAACGAACAAGGTTTGTGTGTACGAATGAGCCATTTTATAAGTCTCTGCTAATAAAATAGGTCCCGCTAAACCAGCCATTGCCCAAGCTGTTAAAATATAACCATGCAGAGCGGCCAATTCCTTGGTTCCAAAAATATCACTGAGATAAGCTGGAATCAAAGAAAAACCAGCTCCATAGCAAGTCATCAAAATAGACATAGCAACTACAAATAAAACGGAATCTGTAAAGAGCCAAAGTGAGAGAGAAAAGAAAAGATTGACAAGCAGTAATATACTAAAGGTTAGAGGGCGACCGATATAGTCAGACAAACTCGCCCAGAGCAAGCGACCAAATCCATTGAAAATCCCCAAAACACCCACCATTACTGCTGCATGACTTGTAGACAAGCCAGCCATCTCCTGTGCCATTGGCGATGCCGCTGAAATTAAGCCTAAACCACAAGCTATGTTGATAAAGAAAATAATCCAAAGTATATAAAACCGATTGCTTTTTAGAGCCTGATTTGCAGTCATCCCTTGCGTCAGAGAGTCTGTTTTTTCTTTCCCTGAAGCAGATAAAATTGCAAGCTCTTGCTCATTTGGACGCTTAATGAATTGTGAAGCTAGGAGCATGATAATAAAGTAACTTGCACCTAAAATATAAAAAGTTTCTACAAGCCCTACCCCTGCGATGAGATGTTGCGCTATGGGACTAGTCAATAAAGAAGCAAAACCAAACCCCATAATCGCTAAACCTGTTGCGAGACCACGTTTATCAGGAAACCATTTTATAATCGTTGACACAGGGGTAATATAGCCTGCTCCCAAACCAAGCCCACCTAAAATGCCATAAGCTAGATACAACAACCACAGTTCCTGACGGTCTATTGCAAATCCTGTTAAGATATTTCCACCTGCGTATAGAAAAGCAGATAGACTCCCCATGACTCTCGGACCAAATTTTTCTACCAAACGCCCCATAAATGCAGCCGATAAGCCCAAACAAAAGATTGCTAGACTAAAGGCAAAGGCAACAGAAGCCTGATCCCATCCCGTTTTTTCAATAATAGGGTTACGATAAACACTCCAAGCATAAGTCGAACCCAGCATTAAGTGTAAAATGACCCCAGCAAAGGCAATAATATAACGATTCGATTTCATAAAACCTCCTATTTTCGAACATTTATTCTATCTTATATAAAAATAGATAGGATTTTAGTTTATCAAGCTTGTCAAAAAATTACTAGTTTTTTGTCTGGAAAGCGTTTTTATCTTTTTCTGTCTTTTCCGTAGCAGAATTGTGCAAAAGTTTTTTTCTTGTGCTAGAATGAAATTCGAATAGGAGGAAGATAAATGTTAACATACGATTTAATTGTTATTGGATTTGGTAAAGCTGGTAAAACACTAGCAGGTAAATTGGCTTCAGCTGGCAAAAAAGTTGCCCTCGTTGAACGCAGCAAGGCTATGTACGGTGGAACTTGTATCAACATTGGTTGTATCCCAACTAAAACCTTGCTAGTTGCTGCTGAAAAGGACTTGTCTTTTGAAGAAGTGATTGCTACTAAAAACACGATCACTGGTCGCCTCAACGGTAAAAACTATGCGACTGTTGCTGGTACAGGCGTAGATATCTTTGATGCGGAAGCTCACTTCCTTTCAAATAAAGTCATCGAAATCCAAGCTGGTGATGAAAAGAAAGAACTGACTGCTGAAACAATCGTCATCAACACTGGTGCTGTTTCAAACGTCTTGCCAATTCCTGGACTTGCTACAAGCAAAAACATCTTTGACTCAACAGGTATCCAAAGCTTGGACAAATTACCTGAAAAACTTGGAATCCTTGGTGGCGGAAATATCGGTCTTGAATTTGCCGGCCTTTACAATAAACTTGGAAGCAAGGTCACAGTCCTAGATGCCTTGGATACATTCCTACCTCGTGCAGAACCTTCCATCGCAGCTCTTGCTAAACAATACATGGAAGAAGATGGCATTGAATTGCTTCAAAATATCCATACTACTGAAATCAAAAACGATGGTGACCAAGTGCTTGTCGTAACTGAAGACGAAACTTACCGTTTCGACGCCCTTCTCTACGCAACTGGACGCAAACCAAATGTAGAACCACTTCAACTTGAAAATACAGATATTGAACTAACTGAACGTGGTGCTATTAAAGTAGACAAACACTGTCAAACAAACGTTCCTGGTGTCTTTGCAGTTGGAGATGTCAACGGTGGCCTTCAATTTACTTACATTTCACTTGATGACTTCCGTGTTGTTTACAGCTACCTTGCTGGAGATGGCAGCTACACACTTGAGGACCGTCTCAATGTGCCAAATACTATGTTCATCACACCTGCACTTTCACAAGTTGGTTTGACTGAAAGCCAAGCAGCTGATTTGAAACTTCCATACGCAGTGAAAGAAATCCCTGTTGCAGCCATGCCTCGTGGTCACGTAAATGGAGACCTTCGCGGAGCTTTCAAAGCTGTTGTTAATACTGAAACAAAAGAAATTCTTGGTGCAAGCATCTTCTCAGAAGGTTCTCAAGAAATCATCAACATCATTACTGTTGCTATGGACAACAAGATTCCTTACACTTACTTCACAAAACAAATCTTCACTCACCCAACCTTGGCTGAGAACTTGAATGACTTGTTTGCGATTTAAGTTGAGATTTAATCGTATCGAACAGCCCTCTTTGGGCTGTTTTTACTTCTGCGGAATCTCAAATCTGTCTTTTCCCTCTTTTGTGATATAATAGAAACATGAACTTAAAAACTACTTTGGGCCTTCTTGCTGGGCGTTCTTCCCACTTCGTTTTAAGCCGTCTTGGACGTGGAAGTACGCTCCCAGGGAAAGTCGCCCTTCAATTTGATAAAGATATTTTACAAAGCCTAGCTAAGAACTACGAGATTGTCGTTGTCACTGGAACAAATGGAAAAACCCTGACAACTGCCCTCACTGTCGGCATTTTAAAAGAGGTTTATGGTCAAGTTCTAACCAACCCAAGCGGTGCCAACATGATTACAGGGATTGCAACAACCTTCCTAACAGCCAAATCTTCAAAAACTGGGAAAAATATTGCCGTCCTCGAAATTGACGAAGCCAGTCTATCTCGTATCTGTGACTATATCCAGCCTAGTCTTTTTGTCATTACTAATATCTTCCGTGACCAGATGGACCGTTTCGGTGAAATCTATACTACCTATAACATGATATTGGATGCCATTCGAAAAGTTCCAACTGCTACTGTTCTCCTTAACGGAGACAGTCCACTTTTCTACAAGCCAACTATTCCAAACCCTATAGAGTATTTTGGTTTTGACTTGGAAAAAGGACCAGCCCAACTGGCTCACTACAATACCGAAGGGATTCTCTGTCCTGACTGCCAAGGCATCCTCAAATATGAGCATAATACCTATGCAAACTTGGGTGCCTATATCTGTGAAGGTTGTGGATGTAAACGTCCTGATCTCGACTATCGTTTGACAAAACTGGTTGAGTTGACCAACAATCGCTCTCGCTTTGTCATAGACGGCCAAGAATACGGTATCCAAATCGGCGGGCTCTATAATATCTATAACGCCCTAGCTGCTGTGGCCATCGCCCGTTTCCTCGGCGCAGATTCCCAACTCATCAAACAGGGATTTGACAAGAGCCGTGCTGTCTTTGGACGCCAAGAAACCTTTCATATCGGTGACAAGGAATGTACCCTTGTCTTGATTAAAAATCCAGTCGGTGCAACCCAAGCTATCGAAATGATCAAACTAGCACCTTATCCATTTAGCCTATCTGTCCTCCTTAATGCCAACTATGCAGATGGAATTGACACTAGCTGGATCTGGGATGCAGACTTTGAGCAAATCACTGACATGGACATTCCTGAAATCAACGCTGGCGGTGTTCGTCATTCTGAAATCGCTCGTCGCCTCCGAGTGACTGGCTATCCAGCTGAGAAAATCACTGAAACGAGTAATCTGGAGCAAGTTCTCAAGACCATTGAGAATCAAGACTGCAAGCATGCCTATATTCTGGCAACTTATACTGCCATGCTGGAATTTCGTGAACTGCTGGCTAGTCGTCAGATTGTTAGAAAGGAGATGAACTAATGGTTTATACTTCACTTTCCTCAAAAGATAGCAATTACCCCTATCAGCTCAACATTGCCCACCTCTACGGAAATCTCATGAATACCTACGGGGACAATGGAAACATCCTCATGCTCAAGTATGTGGCTGAAAAACTGGGAGCCCATGTGACCGTTGACATCGTTTCTCTCCATGATGACTTTGATGAAAATCACTACGACATCGCCTTTTTCGGTGGTGGTCAAGACTTTGAACAAAGTATCATTGCAGACGACCTACCTGCTAAAAAAGAGAGCATTGACAACTACATCCAAAACGACGGTGTAGTTCTGGCTATCTGCGGTGGTTTCCAACTATTGGGTCAATATTATGTTGAAGCTTCAGGAAAACGTATCGAAGGGCTAGGGGTCATGGGACACTACACGCTCAACCAGACCAATAACCGTTTTATCGGTGACATCAAGATTCACAATGAAGATTTCGATGAAACCTACTATGGATTTGAAAATCACCAAGGTCGTACCTTCCTCTCTGATGACCAAAAACCGCTGGGACAGGTTGTCTATGGAAATGGAAACAACGAAGAAAAGGTCGGTGAAGGGGTTCATTATAAGAATGTCTTTGGTTCCTACTTCCACGGGCCTATCCTCTCTCGTAATGCCAATCTGGCTTATCGCCTAGTTACTACTGCCCTCAAGAAGAAATATGGTCAGGACATCCAACTCCCTGCCTATGAGGACATTCTCAGCCAAGAAATCGCTGAAGAGTACAGTGACGTCAAAAGCAAGGCTGACTTTTCTTAAACAAAGGAAAATGATATCAAAGAACTCCGTTATCTTGTCGGAGTTTTTTGTCTTTTCTTTTACCCTTCTCCCTTGCATTTTCTCTCATTTTTTGCCAAAATAGAGGGGTAGAAAGAAGGTAGCATATGTCTAAATTACAACAAATCCTAACATATCTTGAATCAGAAAAACTAGACGTCGCTGTCGTATCTGACCCCGTCACAATCAATTACCTCACTGGTTTTTACAGTGATCCCCATGAACGCCAAATGTTCCTCTTTGTCCTAGCGGATCAGGAACCTCTCCTCTTTGTCCCAGCTCTTGAAGTAGAACGTGCAAGTAGCACCGTTTCCTTCCCAGTAGTGGGCTATGTCGATTCTGAAAATCCATGGCAAAAAATCAAACATGCTCTTCCACAACTTGACTTCAAACGTGTCGCTGTTGAGTTTGACAATCTCATCTTGACCAAATACCATGGTTTGAAAACAGTTTTTGAGACTGCTGAGTTTGACAACCTCACTCCTCGTATCCAACGCATGCGCCTCATCAAATCAGCTGATGAAGTGCAAAAAATGATGGTTGCAGGTCTTTATGCTGACAAGGCTGTTCATGTTGGTTTTGACAATATTTCTCTTGATAAGACTGAGACAGATATCATCGCACAAATCGACTTTGCCATGAAACGTGAAGGTTATGAAATGAGCTTTGATACCATGGTCTTGACTGGTGATAATGCTGCGAATCCACACGGCATTCCAGCAGCTAATAAGGTTGAAAATGATGCTCTTCTCCTCTTTGACCTGGGTGTTCTGGTCAATGGCTATGCGTCAGATATGACTCGTACAGTCGCTGTCGGCAAACCAGACCAATTCAAGAAAGATATTTACAACTTGACTCTTGAAGCCCAACAAGCTGCTCTTGACTTTATCAAGCCAGGTGTGACTGCTCATGAAGTGGACCGCGCTGCCCGTGAGGTCATCGAAAAAGCTGGTTATGGTGAGTACTTCAACCACCGTCTCGGGCATGGTATCGGTATGGATGTCCATGAATTCCCATCTATCATGGAAGGAAACGACATGGTCATCGAAGAAGGCATGTGCTTCTCTGTTGAACCAGGTATCTATATCCCTGGTAAAGTCGGTGTTCGTATTGAAGACTGCGGTGTTGTTACCAAGGATGGCTTCGACCTCTTTACAAGCACCAGCAAAGATTTGCTTTATTTTGATTAAACTATATAGCCCCTATGCTTTCCTTTCAAAATATCTAGGGGCTATTTTATTGTCATTTTTCTGCTATTATGCTAAAGAAATTGGCTGCAATAATCTAACCCTAAGTGTCTGGAATGATAACGAGGGTGCTCTCCGCTTTTATCAAAGACAAGGGATGAAACCCCAAGAAACAACAATGGAAATGATAATTGATTAAGAAGTCATCTATCAAAAGATGTTAGAAAAAGTTCAATTTCACTAGAAAATGAGGAAAATCTTCCCACAATAAAACGCCAGTTCTGTACTGACCCCAAAAAGTTAGACAATTAATTTATCCGAAGGATTTAGTTCTGTATTGCACAGGGCTAAGTCCTTTTAGTTTTACCTTAATTCTCTTGTTGTTGTAATAATCAATATAGTCTATAATGGCTTGTTCCAATTGATTAAGTGATTTAAATGTTTTCTCATAGCCATAAAACATTTCGGATTTTAAAATGCCAAAGAAAGATTCCATCCTACCGTTGTCTTGGCTGTTGCCCTTGCGTGACATGGATGCTTGAATTCCCTTACTCTCTAGGAACCGATGATAAGAATCGTGTTGGTATTGACAGCCTTGGTCCTTATCTGTTTTGTCTAGCTGTTTCAAGTGATAGTAGTAGGTCGAACGAGCTAGTTTAATGGCTTTTAGAAGAAGAGCTAACGAAAACTCAGTCATTAATTCTTGAACAATTTCTGTCTTTCTTCTTTCTCTTTTTCCTCCTTCAATCGGAGTTCTCTTAACTTTTTTAGGATGGCATTCTCCGCTCTCAGGTACTCTCCCTCTTGTTTTCTCAACAATAGTATACCCGTTTTTCCTGTATTGTGCTAGCCAGTTAAGAAGTATCGTACGACTTGGGAGACCGTATTCAAGAGAAACTCTATCTTTAGTCCAGCCTTCATGTCAGACTTTATGAATCATTTCTTGTTTTAAATCAGGAGAATAGTAACGATTTTTTCCTTTTTTGACGAACTCTATTCCGTAACGATCAATCAATTTAATCATGTACCTAAGATTAGAATTGTTTATCCCAAATTTATTTGAAAGCTTCTCTAAGCTATATCCTTGTTTTCTAAGTTCATAGATCTGAACTTTATCATCATAAGTTAATTTCATAATAAAAACACCCCAAAAGTTAGATTTTTTCTGTCTAACTTTTGGGGTGCAGTTCATAAGAACCTTGGTAATATGCGTTTTAATGTGGGAAGATTTACTTCCTTTTCTACTGAAATTGAGTCTTTTCCCAAGATCTTTTTATACTCAATGAAAATCAAAGTGCAAACTAGAAAGCTAGCCGCAGGCTGCTCAAAACAGTGTTTTGAGGTTGCAGATGGAAGCAGACGTGGTTTGAAGAGATTTTCGAAGAGTATTACTTAATCTTCTTGATACTTTGACTAAGAATAAATCCTACAATCATCCCTGCCATATTTTGCATGAAATTTGGTAGAATTTCTGGGAGGGCTGCTGCCCAGCCATTCATCAAAGTAGAACCCAAGGCGTAGCCCCCTACCATGGCAATAGTTGCTAAAATAAGGCCTAACCACTGACTTTTTCCTTTAAATCCTGCGAAAAATCCCTGCAAGCCATGGTTGACCAAGCTAAAAAACATCCACTGAGGGTAGCCTGATAAGAGGTCAAGCAAGAAACTTGCTAGTCCTCCGACTACCGCTCCTTCACGACTACCAAAGTAAAAGGCCGCAAAGAAGACACCAGCATCTAAAAGAGTTAGAATTCCTGTAGGTGTTGGGATTTTTAAGAAATAACCTAGAACCACAGAAAGGGCGGTTAATAGGGATACAAGGGCGATTTTAGTTGTTTTTGTTTGCTTCATATTGTCTTACTCCATACTGATCTGCTTGTGCAATAGCACGATAAACGAAAACCTTAGAACTTTCTACTGCTGGCAAAAGTTTATCACCTTTAACCAAGTGACTGGCAATGCTAGAGGCAAAGGTACAACCTGCACCAGCATTTTGGCCTTGGATAACTGGATTTTCTAGGATAGTAAAGGTCTGTCCATCATAAAAGACATCCACAGCCTTGTCCTGACTAAGACGATTGCCTCCCTTGATAATGACTGCTGGCGCTCCTAAATCATGCAATTTCTGCGCTGCAGTTTTCATGTCTTCCAAGGTTTTAATTTCCTGACCGGATAATAATTCTGCTTCTGGGAGATTAGGCGTAATCACACTGACATAAGGGAAAAAGCGAATCAACTCTTGGCAGAGCTCACTGACAGCTACATCATGCGTTTCCTTGCAGACCAAGACAGGATCCAGCACCACAGATACTCCTGGGCGTTGTTTGATAAAGTCCAAGGCCTTCTCAGCCACACTGACAGTAGGGAGAAGACCAATCTTAATTCCCCCAAATTCCACATCACGCAAGCTATCTAATTCATGTTGAAAAATGGTATCATCAGTTGGAAAGACTTCAAATCCTTTTTCTGTCAAGGCTGTCAAACAAGTCACTGCTACAAACCCATGCAAGTCGTTCAAGGTATAGGTAGCCAAATCAGCCGACAGTCCACCACCACTAAAAATATCATTTCCAGAAAGTGCTAAAATACGATTATTCTTCATAACGAATCTCCTTTAAATACAAACCATTTGGTGCTGCAGTGGGACCTGCAAGTTGCCTGTCCTTCTTCTCCAAGATGAGAGCAATCTGCTCTACTGGCATGCGGTTGTTACCGATTTTGAGAAGAGTCCCCACCATATTGCGAATCTGTTTATACAAGAAACCATTTCCGGAAAAGGTAAAGGTCAAAAATTGTCCTGTCTCATCGACTATTAAACTAGCTTCTGTGATGGTGCGAACCTTATCCTCTACACTAGTCCCAGAGGCTGTAAAACCGGTAAAATCATGGGTTCCCTCTAGCTTTTTGATTGCAATCTGCATTCGTTCCACATCGAGTGGGTAGGGAAAGTGGGTGGCATAGTGACGGCGCATCGGATTTTTGGGACGTCCTCTATCCACAATAAACTCATAGGTCTTGCTATGCTTGGCATAACGGCAATGAAAATCATCTGCCACAAGCTCAATCGAAATCACATCAATATCTTCAGGAGACTGGGTATCCAAGGCAAAACGGAGTTTCTCCTCATCAATCTGATAAGGCAGGTCAAAATGAATGACCTGTCCCAGGGCATGAACCCCACTATCTGTCCTACCAGCACCGTGAACAGTAATGGCTTGCCCTTTATTTAATCTGGTCAAGGTTTTTTCAATTTCTTCCTGAACGCTACGCGCATGAGACTGGCGCTGAAAGCCAGCAAAGGCATAACCATCATAGGAAATAGTTGCTTTATATCTCGTCATAACCTCTATTTTATCAAGAAATTAGTCTGTAAACAAGGACCTAAAACAAATATTGTATGGGTATAAAAATCTCATACTCTTCGAAAATCTCTTCAAACCACGTCAGTTTCCATCTGCAACCTCAAAACACTATTTTGAGCAACCTGCGGCTAGCTTTCTATAGTAGATTGAAATAAGATATGAATAACTCTATTAGGAAAGTCAAATTAATTTCTAGAAATATTTTAGCAGCTACAGCGTACTATTCCAAACTCAATCAACTATAGTTTGCTCTTTGATTTTCATTGAGTATCAAAAGAAAAACTTAGGAATCAATCCTAAGCTCTCTTCTGAAGTAGGTACATGACAAAGATAGAGATTACAATCAACCAACCTCCTAAGATACTAAAGACCAACATCCCATTGTGAGTTAGTAAGCCAATTGCACCTAGAACGAATGGGGTCGTAAAGGCTCCGAAACTACAGCCTAATACAGCAAATGAAGTTGCTTGATTGAGGAGTTTAGCTGGAATTCGTTCAGAGACAAGTTGAAAGACCGTCGTCAAGACTACACTATAGGCAAATCCAGCCAGAACACTTCCTGCTACTACCACCCACAAGGATGAAGACAAGGCAATCACGATTTGCCCCAAGCCAAAGGTAATACCAGACCAGAGGAGCAGTTTCTCTTTAAAGATAGAAATCAAGAAAGAAAAACTCACCCCAGCCACAATCCCGATCAACTGCATGATACTAAGAACAAAACTAGATAACTGGGCATCCCCCAATCCTCTTTCCACCATCAAACTTGGAATACGGATGGTAATAGCTGTATTGGTACAAACTACAACTGCCGCTTCGATAGCTAAGGTAAAAATCAAGCCTTTCATTTCTCGAGTTAAACGACTTGCTTCCTTCGCTCTTTTCTTGACTTCTTTCTTTGATTTTCCATAAGGGACAAAGAGCAGATAAAGGGGCAGCACCAAAAATCCAGCACTATAGGCTAGAAAGATAGCTGTCCAACCAAAGGCCAACAACTGACCGACGGCCAAGGTAATGAGAGAAGCTCCAACGACCTCTGCAGAAGCGCGTAGCCCTAACATCTGAATTCGCCTTTTTCCTTGGTAGCGTTCACTGATAATAGAAATGGCCTTGGCATTGATCATCCCAAGACCCAAACCAAAGAGAAGCCGTGTTCCAAAGACAAAGGGATAGGCTTGGTACCAGAAGGGAGCTGTACCGCTCAATGATAAAATCAGCAAGCCCAAACTAATCTGTAAGCGCTCAGGAAATATTTTTTCTAAGAAACCATTTAGCAGTAACATCATCATGATTCCAAAGGAAGGCAAGCTCACCAAGAGCTCAATTTGTTCCTTAGAATAACCCTGATAATAGTCAAACATGGCTGGTAGGGCACTCGAAATGGAAAAGGAGGTAATCAAAACGAGGGAGAGAGCCAAAATGCTGGCCCGTTCTAAAAATTGTTTCATGAAATCTCTTTCTATATTTCTCTTAATCTTCTACTTTTTTGATAGTTATCAAATAAGCAAGAAAAGAAGAAGCCTCATTGGTTTGTAGACTCCTTCTTAAATTCGAAAATGAATCCCTTGTATCTTATACTCAATGAAAATCAAAGAGCAAACTAGGAAGCTAGCCGCAGGTTGTTCAAAACAGTGTTTTGAGGTTGCAGATGGAAACTGACGTGGTTTGAAGAGATTTTCGAAGAGTATTAGGATGACTTTCTCTTGATTTGCTTGATAAAGTAGAAAATAAATCCTGCTACCATATAGGCAACAAAGATAATCAGACACCACTTAAACACAACATTCCAACCCTTGTTCACATTCAAAAAGAAGTAAGGGAAAGGATTATCCTTGGCATTTGGAATATTGAGTTTTAGAACCAAGCCATTAAAAAGAGCAAACATCATATACAGAAAGGGTAAAATGGTCCACACTGCTGGATCCCAAATCTTGTATTGACCCTGTTTGTCAAAAAAGAGGGTATCCGCTAAAAACCAGATGGGAACGATATAGTGGCAAAGGAAATTTTCTAGGGTATAGAAATTAGTCGCAATGGGCGCCAAGAGGAAATGGTAAATCACACAGGTAATCATGATACTCATGGTGACCCCACCTTTTAAGCGCAAGAGACTTGGCCTTTGCCAATTTTCACCTACACGGTTCATAACCTTTAGAAGATAAAGGGTAAAAATAGTTACCAAGAGGTTGGACAGAACCGTGTAATAGAGAAGCATCCCAAAACCACCATGCCTAGTAATTTCAAGATAAACTCCCGTAAAAGCCGCTAGAAACAAGAAGATACGGCTATAAAATACAAGTTTATAGTGTTTTGACATGCTTAAATCTTCCTCACAAACTCTGATTTAAGTTTCATGGCACCAAAACCATCAATCTTACAGTCGATATTGTGGTCGCCTTCTACGATGCGGATATTTTTCACGCGCGTCCCTTGTTTCAAATCTTTTGGCGCACCTTTTACTTTCAAGTCCTTGATGAGAGTTACTGTATCACCATCAGCCAATTTATTTCCGTTGGCATCGATAGCAACAAGACCTTCTTCTACTTCTGCAACTTCAGCAGGATTCCACTCATGAGCACACTCTGGGCAAACCAGTAGGGCACCGTCTTCGTAGACATACTCTGAGTTACATTTTGGACAATTTGGTAAATTGTTCATGGTTTCTCCTTATCATCATTCACTATTCTTTGAAAATCAAAATTTCTCGAACAGCAACTATTATACCCTAAAATCAGCATTTTGACAAATTTAGAAAAAAACCGATATCAATCTATCGGCTTTTCTACATTTACATTCTTTTTTCAGCTTCTGCTTTGATTTTTTCAACTACTTCTTGAATGTTCAAACCAGTTGTATCAAGGTAGACAGCATCCTCTGCTTGTTTGAGAGGAGAAGTCTCACGATGACTATCCTTGTAGTCACGCGCAGCAATTTCCTTTTTTAGGGTTTCAAGGTCTGTTTCAATTCCCTTGGCAATATTTTCCTTGTAACGACGCTCTGCTCTCTCATCAACAGAAGCTACTAGGAAAATTTTCAATTCTGCTTGTGGCAATACAACAGTTCCAATATCGCGACCATCCATGACAATCCCGCCTTGCTGGGCAATTTCTTGTTGGAGAGAAACCAGTTTCTCACGCACTTCAGGAATTGCTGCAATAGCAGAAACATGATTGGTCACTTCATTTTCACGGATAGGATGGGTAATATCCACATCTCCTACAAAAACAAGCTGGTCTCCAGTTTCTGAACGTCCAAAGCTGATTGAATGCTGGTCCAACAAGGCTAGAAGGGATTCGACTTCTTCAACTCCTAATTGGTTCTTAAGAGCCATATAGGTCGCTGCACGATACATAGCTCCTGTATCAAGGTAGGTGAATCCAAAATCCTTAGCAATAATCTTTGCGACCGTACTCTTACCGCTGGAAGCAGGACCATCAATAGCAATTTGAATTGTTTTCATATCGGCTCCTATTTTATTTTTATAACATCACCTGGATTAGCAAACCAAGATCCTGTAGCCATGTGCCCAGGATTCAAGGTCTCTAACTGAGCAATGGAGATTCCTGCACGAGCGGCAATAGCTGCTTCCCCTTCTCCTGCGAGAACTTTAATCGTTCCTTCAGGATTAGCAGCTTCTTCTGAACTACTAGAAGTAGATTCTGGCTCTGAACTCTGCTCAGGCTGAGAACTGCTTGAAGATGAGATTTGTACTACACTTGCATCAGAATCATGAAAGTCTTTTAAGGCTGCTGTGCGATTACTCCCCCCCGATGATAGATAGATGAGAACGATGACCATCACCACCACAATTACAAAGAAAATACTAGCTAGGATCGTCAAAATACGATTAGCCATCCTATCAGCCCCTCCGTGGTTTCGATGCCGACGCCCTGCTCTTGATTCTTCTTGATCATAGATATCTTCTTGCCACGGTTCTTTTGCCATACCTTACTCCTTGTTTTTTTTTACTTTTCTTATTACAATATAAATATGAACATGAAAATCACACTTATACCTGAACGATGTATCGCCTGTGGGCTTTGCCAAACTTATTCTGATTTATTTGATTACCACGATAATGGAATCGTGCGTTTTTACGATGACCCTGACCAACTGGAAAAAGAAATTTCTCCTAGTCAGGATGTCTTAGAGGCTGTTAAAAATTGCCCAACTCGCGCCCTGATTGGAAACCAGGAAGCCTAAATCAATGGCGATAATCCACTCCCTCTAGTTTAGCACATTTCCATGTAAAATTATAGTCTTTTCACTTTATTTTTTTTTGTAAAATCAGGAAGGTCACTTTTTTCTTTGATAAGGTAAAGTGGTCTTTTTTTAGTCTCTAAATAAATCTTACTGATATACTTGCCGAGAATCCCAATGGTCAAGAGTTGAATGCCTCCAAGAAAGAGAATAACAGCCATCAGAGAGGTCCAACCAGATGTCGGATTGCCCAAAATGAGGGTCCGAACCACAACAAAAAAGGTCATCAGCAGAGAAAGAAAACAAGATAGGAGACCAGCTACAAAGGCTATAATCAAGGGAAAATCTGAAAAATTAATAATCCCTTCAATGGAGTAGAAAAAGAGTTGCCTAAAACTCCAACTTGTCTTGCCAGCCTGCCTTTCGACATTTGGATAGTCCAAATAGTAGGTTTTGAAACCCACCCAGGCGAAGAGCCCCTTTGAAAAACGATTGGACTCGGTCAAGCTTAAAATGGCATCGACCACAGACCTTCTCATCATACGAAAATCACGGACACCCGACGGCAGAGCTACTGGGCTGATTTTTTGCATGAGGCGATAAAAGAGAACAGCACAGAAACTGCGAAAGAAGGGTTCTCCCTCCCGACTAGTTCTCCGTGTCCCAACGCAGTCCAAGTCTACATTTTTGTCTAGTACATTTTTCATCTCAAACAACATACTAGGAGGATCTTGGAGGTCTGCATCCATCACCACCACCAAATCTCCTGTCGCATATTGCAAGCCTGCATAAAGGGCTGCTTCTTTGCCAAAATTTCGAGAGAAAGAAATATAATGGACTGCCGGATTTTGCTCCCGATAGGCCTTTAAGAGTTCCAAGGTCCCATCACTTGATCCATCATCGACAAAGACATACTCGATTTCTGTTTCCAAATCTGGAAGTAAAGCTTCCAGAGCCTGATAAAAAAGAGGAAGTACTTCCTCTTCGTTTAAACAAGGGACGATGATTGAAATCATCATCTTAGTCTTCAAATCCATTTGGATGCTTGCTTTGCCAACGCCATGCGTCTTCACACATTTGGGTGATGTCGAGTTCTGCTTCCCAACCGAGTTCTGCTTTAGCTTTTGCTGGGTCTGAGTAGCAGGCAGCGATATCACCTGGGCGACGTTCTACGATGCGGTAAGGAATAGGACGTCCCACCGCTTTTTCCATGTTTTGGATAATTTCAAGAACTGAGTAACCTTTACCAGTTCCAAGGTTATAAACGTTTAGTCCTGAACCTTTTTGGATTTTTTTCAAAGCTGCAACGTGACCCTTAGCCAAATCGACAACGTGGATATAGTCACGAACACCTGTTCCATCTTCCGTATCGTAATCGTCTCCAAACACTTGCACTTGCTCTAATTTTCCAACGGCTACTTGAGTCACATATGGCAAGAGATTGTTTGGAATACCGTTTGGATTTTCTCCCAAATCACCACTCTCATGGGCTCCGATTGGGTTAAAGTAACGAAGCAAGACAACATTCCATTCTGAGTCTGCTTTGTAAATATCAGTCAAAATTTCCTCTAGCATGAGCTTAGTACGACCGTATGGGTTGGTCACTGAAAGTGGGAAATCTTCCAAGATGGGCACTGTGTGCGGATCCCCGTAAACTGTCGCAGAAGAACTGAAGATGATATTTTTACAGTTGTTTTCTTCCATGACTTTCAAAAGGCTGACAGTTCCAGCGATATTGTTGTCATAGTAGGCAAGAGGGATACGTGTTGATTCGCCAACAGCCTTCAAACCAGCAAAGTGAATGACACCAGTCGGTTCTTCCTGCTTGAAAATATCTCTGAGGGTATCTGTGTCACGAATATCTGCCTCATAGAAAGGAATCTCAACTCCTGTGATTCTTTCAACAACTTCTAAACTCTTACGATTGCTATTGACAAGATTATCCACCACAACAACTTGATGGCCTGCTTGGATCAATTCAATAACAGTGTGGGTTCCAATAAAACCGGCACCACCAGTTACCAAAATCTTTTCTTGCATCTTTTTTCCTCGATTCTCAGATTATTTTTTCTTATTTTACCATTTTTGACAGGGAATGTCATTTGCCATCCTAAACTACCTGATAAAATTTCAGTAAAATGCTTATACTCTTCGAAAATCCAATTCAAACCACGTCAACGTCGCCTTGCCATGGGTATGGTTACTGACTTCGTCAGTTCTATACACAACCTCAAAACAGTGTTTTGAGCTGACTTCGTCAGTTCTATCCACAACCTCAAAGCAGTGCTTTGAGTAACCCGCGGCTAGTTTCCTAGTTTGTTCTTTGATTTTCATTGAGTATTATTCGCTTTTTACTCGTTTGACATAGTTTTCAATTGGGTAATTTAGAGGGTCCAAGGTCAACTCCTTGTCTTGGATCAGTTGGGCTAGATGGTAACCAATGATAGGACCAGTTGTGAGGCCTGATGAACCTAGTCCACTGGCTACATAGACACCTGCCAATTCTGGCACCTGCCCAAAGAAGGGAGAGAAATCACTGGTATAGGCACGGATTCCCACACGCTCAGCCCTTGAAGTCGCTCTAGCTAAAACTGGGTAATGAGGCAAGGCCGCCTCCTCCATTTGTTGGAGCAAGGGTTCATCTACCGTCAAATCAAATCCCATGTCATTTTCATGGGTAGCGCCCAAGGATAATTTCCCACCTGCAAAGGGAATCAAATCCCACTCCCCTTCTGGCATGACAACAGGGTAATCTTCCATGTCTTGGGCAAGCTGATAATCTCGTAGTTGTCCTTTTTGAGGACGGACATCCACTTCATAACCTAAAGGCTCTAACATGTCCCCCAACCAAGCTCCCGTTGCCAAAATAACCTGATCAAACACCTCTTCGCCAATCTGGTAGCCTGATGATAAGAGTGTCAGAGTCACTTTTTCTTTGACCAGCTTGACATGACTGGCTTCTAGCAGACGAGTTACCAAGAGTTGGCCATCTACTCTCGCTCCACCAGAAGCATAGAGCAGGCGGTCAAATCCCTGCAAACCAGGGAATAATTCATTAGCTGAAGCTTGGTCCAGAATGGCTAATTGCCCTATCAAGGGAGATTCTTCTCTGCGCTGGAGGGCCAGTTGATAAAGTTCTTCCAACTTGGATTCATCCTTTTTCAAGAGAAAGACTCCCGAACGCTGGTAAAAGTCGATTTTTTGTCCTGATTTCTCTAAATCAGCTAATAAATCCACATAAAAGTCAGCCCCCAAGCGCGCCATCTTGTACCAGGCTTTATTACGGCGTTTGGAAAACCAAGGACTGATAATTCCTGCTGCGGCCTTGGTGGCTTGACCTTGCTCATGGTCAAAAACGGTCACCTCTAGGTCACTTTCTCTCGAGAGGTAGTAGGCAGCTGTTGCTCCCACAATTCCTGCTCCAATAATGGCAACTTTTTTCATTGTCTTCACTTTCTAACTAGATATGACGGAAAGGATTGGTCGATGCTTGACTAGGTAAAATCTCTAGTTCCCAGCCTTTTTTCTCTTTCCATTGAGTAAGGAGTGCTGCGATTTTTTCCACAAAAAGCACTTCGATATAGTGACCTGGATCCAATGCTAACAAGCCATCAGACAGCATATCCTGAGCAGTATGGTAGTAGATATCACCAGTGATATAGACATCTGCCCCCTTTGCCAAAGCATCCTTATAGAAAGACTGCCCGCTTCCACCACAAATTGCTACTCTTGAAATAGGCTTCTGCAAATCATTCTCTTGATAATGCACCATTCGAAGGCTATCTAGGTCAAAGACTTGCTTGACCTGTTGGGCCAATTCCCAAAATGTCTGAGGCTGAATATTCCCAATACGTCCAATTCCACGTTCTGGACCTGTTTCCTGCAGATAAGTCGTCTCCTCGATTCCTAGCATCTGACAAAACCAGTCATTGAGCCCATTTTCAACGATATCAATATTGGTATGGCTGACATAAACTGCGATGTCATGCTTAATCAGGTCGATGTAAATCTGATTTTGCGGACGGCTGGCAAGCAAGTCCTTGATAGGACGAAAGATAGGCGCGTGCTTGACGATAATCAAGTCCACACCCTTTTCAATGGCCTCTGCCACTGTCTCTTCACGAATATCGAGGGCAACCATGACCCTTTGGATACCCTTGTCTAAAGTGCCAATTTGCAGACCACGGCTGTCTCCCTCCATAGAAAATTCCTGAGGGCAAAAGGCTTCATAAGCTTGGATCACTTCACTTGCTAACATGGAGCACCTCCTTGATAGCTTGAATCTTATCTACTAGAACTTGACGTTCTTCCAGATTTTTTTCTGGGATTTGTCCGAGGGCGAACTCTAGCTTCTCAGCTTCTTTTTGCCATTTTTGGACAAATACTGGACTGACTTCTTTGGACAAGAAGGGACCAAAGCGAACATCACTGGCTGATAGCTTCATTTGTCCTGCTTCCACCACCAAAATCTCATAAAACTTTCCAGCTTCTTCTAAGATGCTTTCTGCTACAATCTGGAATCCATGATCCTGTAGCCAGATACGCAAGTCGTCTTCACGATTATTGGGCTGGAGAATCAAACGCTCTACGTTAGCTAACTTGTCCAAGCCTTCTTCTAAAATCCTAGCAATCAAACGGCCGCCCATCCCTGCGATGGTAATGACAGACACTCGGTCTTCCTCTTCAAAAGCTGCCAAACCATTGGCTAAACGGACTTGGATTTTTTCTTCCAAGCCGTGGGCCTCAACATTTTTGACAGCAGACTGATAAGGTCCCTCCACAACTTCACCTGCAATGGCACTTTCGATTTTTCCTCTTTCGACTAACTCTATAGGCAAATAAGCATGGTCACTCCCCACATCTAGTAAAATGGCTCCCTGCGGCACAAAGGAAGCTACCAACTCTAATCTCTTTGAAATCATCTTCTCTCTCTTTCCAAAACTCTATTACCTCTTATTATACCACATTTCAATCTTCAACTTCCCAGTAATATAAGCACCTCTGGCGAAAGAAGCTTCAATGTCCTAAAGTAATAAGTGAATCCAATTGAAAGATTTTAAACAATTTGCAAAAATGTCAAAAAAATAAAAAACAAACAGTTTATTCAGAAAATTCTTGACATATAAAAACACATGGTAGAATATAATTAGAAAGTTAGAAAAAATAAAAGTTTGACTAAAATTTGTATTTGAAGGTGGTGTTCAGATAAGAAATTTAGTCAGACGAACCACGAATTTGCTCTATGCTTTCTGGAATTTATCATAACAGGAGGATACAGTCATGGAACAAACATTGTTTGAATTAGAACTACTTCCAGAGGAAGATATCATTGTCACAGGTCTCCCTAAGTATTGTTCTTTTACTTGTTTAATTACAGGTCGCTAGTTATATTTTATATAAAATAAGTAGCTTTACTTACGGAATAGGCTAGTGCTGTGTCTCTAGCCTATTTTAATAATTAGGAGTTTGTTATGGATTTATTAGAGAAAGAATGTTTAAAATGTGATAAAAATTTCCAACAGGGTGATATTTGGAATTACTATTATTTATCAGATAAGGTGCCTGCACAAGGGTGGAAAATACACATAAGCTCCCAAATAAAAGACGCTGTAAATATTTTTAAGATTGTGTATAAACTATCCCAACTAAATAATTGTAGCTTTAAAGTTGTTAAAAATTTAGAGGAATTAAAAAGAATTAATTCCCCTAGGGAAATGAGCCCTACTGCTAACAAATTTATAACTCTATATCCTAAGTCAGAATCTGAAGCTAAGAGTATGATTTGTAATCTTACGAATAGACTGTCAGAATTTAAGGCTCCAAAAATACTATCTGACTATCAATGTGGAATGCATTCTCCAGTTCATTATAGATATGGGGCTTTTTTAAAAAAACAAGCTTATGATGAAAAAAATAAAAAAGTCATCTATTTATTGCTAGATGAAAAAAGGAAGAACTATGTAGAAGATAAGAGACAAAATTTCCCTAGTCTTCCTAGCTGGAAAATGGATTTATTTTCAGAAGAAGAAAAAAGGATTTATTTTCAAACCACATGTGAAGTTTCAAGTAAGGACTCTGCAATAAATAAATACAAAATAGAAAAAATTATTAAGAGATCAAATAAAGGGAATGTTTATCGGGCAATTAGAAAATCGGACGGGCAAAAAGTAATCATCAAGCAGTCAAGACCTTTTGTGAATTATGATGCCGAAGGAGAATGGACAGCACTTGATGATATAAAAAATGAGGCTTACATGCTAAAAAAATTAGCCGATAAAAGTTATACTACTAATTTAACTGATGAATTTTATATCGTGGATGATTATTTTCTTGTTCAGGAACAAGTTGACGGGTTAAACTTTGAAGAATTTATTCGAGAAACAGAACACTCCTTAAATATTAGAGAAAAAACACTGGATAACATTGTGAACATAGTAAGCGACATCCATAAACTGGGAATATAAAATTGTAGATATAGCTCCTACAAATTTTATATATACCAAAAATGTACTGCCCCCCAAAAAGTTAGACAATTAATTTATCCGAAGGATTTAGTTCT
>ERZ1023288.23-NODE-23-length-76067-cov-47.458414_pt1 | contig 76067 bp, 66 predicted proteins | sample MGYA00380468_ERZ1023288 | MGnify/ENA primary metagenome ERZ1023288 (study PRJEB33173, sample SAMEA4830366) | metagenome | study: EMG produced TPA metagenomics assembly of the PRJEB25223 data set... | reverse complement strand
ATGGTGATGGAGATATGGGGATGGTTGGTATTTTTTCAAGGTTTGTTGGTTATATCATCAATTCTCATAAGGAGATGTCGGGCAAAGAGGCTCTCGACCATCTGGCGGTGGCACGGGCAAGAATGTGCTGCGGACTGTCGCTGCTGCGTAAGCCGCTGCAATCCTGATGCAAAAAAGCCAAAGCGGTGAGCAAATTCGCGCTCGCTTGTCGGTCGTCAATGGCGGCGGCATGGTTTTGTTTGCTGAGTTTACGTCCTTGCGCGTCCAGCGCTAAGGGCAAATGCAGGGTTTGCGGCATGGGATAACCGAGCAGTTCTTGCAGAACACGCGAGATGCAGGTCGCGGCGAGTAAATCCGCCCCGCGCACGATATGGCTGATATTTTGCAGGGCGTCATCCACCACCACCGCAAGCGCGTAGGCGATGTCGCCGTCACGCCGTTTTAATACGGGATCGCCGATTTCTGTTGTTAAATCATAGCGGCATAAGCCGGCATGTAGGTCTGTAAAGCGGCAGAGTTGTGCGGGCAGGGCAAGGCGCAAGGTGCGCTGCGGCGGCATTTCGCCCAATCCGTTTTGGCGGCAGGTTTGCGGATAGACTTTGCCTAATGCGCCCATATGCGCTTGGGCTTGCCAGTCTTTGCGGTGGCAGTCGCAGGGATAAAGGTGGGGGCGCAAGCGCCGTAAAGCCTGTTCATAATCTTGAAGATGCCGGCTTTGAATGCGAATGTCTTCATCGGCTTGCAGTCCGTGGGCGGCAAGGCTGTGCAAGATACTCGTCTGATGCGCGGCTTTTGAGCGCTGGCTGTCCACATCTTCAATCCGAATCAGCCATGCGCCTTGATGATGTCGCGCATCCAAATAGCTGCCCAAGGCGGTGCAGAGCGAGCCGAAATGCAGGGGACCGCTAGGGGTGGGGGCAAATCGTCCGCGGTAAGAAGAGGTGTTCATAAAATTTTTTAGCTTTTGTATGGATTGAATTATTTCAAAATATTTAACAGGTAAATATCACGTTTTTTATAAAAAGCATGACAGCTAGGTATCAAAAGAGTATTCTATTACCTAGAAGTAATTAAGCATAATCATCTATAGTTCCTTAAATCAAAACGAGAGGAATATGTGCACAATGGCAAGAGAAAGCAATGCGATATTGTCTTGTTTTGATTTAAGAAACTTTGTGTTTGGCTTGGCTGCTTCCTTCTATTCAGTTGATTTTATAGTAATGGGAGTGCGTTTATATGTTTGATGATTTTTCGGTTTATGCCTCAATGATTCATGAAATCATACTCTACGGCGGATTTTTGTTCTTGCTGCTCATGCTCTATACGGGTAGCCGTTTTGGAGGAATCGGGCTTGGCGTGGTGTCGGGTATCGGTTTGCTGATAGAGGTCTTCATTTTTCGTATGCCGATCGGTAAAGCGCCTACAAATGTGATGTTGATTATTTTAGCTGTCGTCACCTGTGCGTCTATCTTGGAAGCGGCGGGCGGCTTGAAATATATGCTGCAAGTTGCCGAGCGTATTTTGCGTAAAAATCCGAAACGCGTCACGCTCTTAGGTCCGATGGTTACTTATGTGATGACTTTCCTCTTAGGCACGGGGCATTCCGTGTATTCCATCATGCCGATTATCGGCGACGTGGCCTTGAAGAATAATATCCGACCCGAGCGCCCGATGGCGGCAGCTTCCGTCGCTTCGCAATTAGCGATTACTTCCAGTCCTTTGTCTGCCGCGGTGGCGGAGTATTTGCTGCAGATTGCGAAAATTCCCGGCTATGAGCATATTTCCCTGCTTAACATCATCAGCGTGACCGTTCCTGCGACTTTCTTAGGCATGTTGGCTTTGTCTTTATACAGCATGTATCGCGGCAAAGAATTGGAGGATGATCCGGAGTATCAACGCCGTTTGCAAGACCCGATTTGGCGCGATCGTATTCTCAATACCACCAGCACCAGTTTGAATGACACATTGCCGGCAGGGGCGAAAAAAGCGGTGTATTTATTCCTTGGGGCTTTGTTGGCGATTGTCGTGGTGGCGATGGTACCGGAAATCCGCACAATCGGCGAGGGAGAGAAAATAAAACCGATTTCCATGTCCTTGATTATTCAAATGATGATGTTGGCATTCGGCGGTATTATTCTGATTGCGACCAAAATCAATCCCCAAACCGTGCCCAATGGCGTGGTGTTTAAATCGGGAATGGTGGCTTGTATTGCCATTTACGGTATTGCTTGGATGAGCGATACCTATTTCCAATTTGCTATGCCTGAATTTAAAGAGACGGTAACGGGTATGGTGAATACCTATCCTTGGACTTTTGCCTTCGCGCTGTTTGCCGTATCCGTAGTGATTAACAGCCAAGCGGCGACGGCGGTGATGATGTTGCCGGTGGGCATTCAGCTCGGTATTGAACCTAAGGTCTTAATCGGTTTGATTCCGGCGACTTATGCCTATTTCTTCATTCCGAATTATCCCTCGGACATTGCAACGGTCAATTTCGATGTAACGGGCACCACCAAAATCGGCAAATACTATTTCAACCACAGCTTTATGCTGCCGGGCTTGATTGGGGTGACGGTGGCTTGCTTGGTCGGTATGGCAATTGCCAAAGTTTTGATTTAATCAATTAAGCTGATATTTTTTTATCAACCCATTCAGGTAATTGATTGGGTTGTTTTTTTAGCCTTAACTAAGCAGTGTGAAAATTTTTTGTTGTATAGATGATACTTGAATTCGAAGTGTTTTTAATGATAAAAAATAGACATGCGATACTCGCATTTTCACATTTTTATCATTTAGGAGATTAACATGCGTAAAACCTTACTCAAAACCTCTTTGGCAGTTGCTTGTTCGGCAATGGCGGCGACTTCAATCGCAGAATCTTTCGTCACTATCGGCACCGGCGGTCAAACAGGGGTCTATTATGTAGTAGGGCAATCTGTCTGCCGCTTAGTAAACCGTGATACCGCGACTACCGGCATCAAATGTAATAACCCTTCAACCGGCGGCTCGGTGGATAATCTGAATGCGATTGCTGCCGGCGAACGCCAAATGGGCACCGTGCAATCAGATAGCGAATTCCGCGCCTATCGCGGTTTGGGCGAGTTTGAAGGTAAGAAAATTGAAAAATTGCGCACCATGTTCTCGATTTATCCGGAAGCTTTTACCGTGGTGGCGCGCGCAGATGCCGGCGTGAAAACCTTTGACGATTTGAAAGGCAAGCGTGTGAATATCGGTAACCCGGGTTCCGGTACGCGTACCACGATGGAAGCTCTGATGAAAGAAAAAGGTTGGACGACCGCCGATTTCGCCGTAGCGGCAGAATTAAAACCTGCGGAAATGGCTTCGGCGCTTTGCGATAACAATCTGGACGTCATTGCTTATACCGTCGGTAATCCCTCAGGCGCGATTAAAGAAGCCGCCGCTTCTTGCGCTTCTACCTTGGTAACGGTCAGCGGTCCGGAAGTGGATAAACTCTTAGCCGATAACTCTTATTTCGCTAAAGTAACTATCCCCGGCGGCACTTATGACGGCAGCCCGAACGATACCGATACTTTAGGCGTGATGGCTTTGTTAGTCACTTCAAGTGATGTGCCGGATGAAGCTGTTTATCAAGTGACTAAAGCGGTATTTGATAATTTCGAGCGTTTCCAAAAACTGCATCCGGCTTTTGAAAACAGCACGCCTGAAAAAATGGTGACCGAAGGCATTTCTGCACCATTAGCGGAAGGTTCGAAAAAATATTTTATGGAAAAAGGCTGGATTAAATAATCTAGCGCCGATTTAATGAAACAGCCGCCTCGCTTTGGTGAAGGCGGCTGTTTCTTGCAAATAAAATAAGAAGGGAAATATGACAGAAAAAGCCTTAGCAAGTTCTGAAGATTTGGAAGATCTCGTTGCCTCGAATGACACGGGCGGACGTCTGCCTAATAAAAAAGCGGTGCGCCGTTTGATATTTTGGGTGGCGGTTGCTTGGTCTTTGTTCCAAATTTACTATGCCTCGCGTCTGCCCTATGAATTTCAAAATTTATTGAATTCCATCGGATTGAATACTTGGAATGTGGTGGTGGATGATACGCGGGCGCGTTCTATCCATTTGGCATTTGCGCTTTTTTTGGCTTTTCTCTCTTATCCTGCCTTTAGAAATTCTCCGCGTCATTATGTGCCTTGGCAAGATTGGCTGCTCGCCTTCGGCGGCGCTTTTTTAGCCATGTATTACATTTTCTTTTATCAAGACTTGATTCAGCGCGTCGGCGCGCCGGTTACGCAAGACATCATTGCTGGTTGTCTGGGTATTTTAATTTTATTAGAAGCGACACGTCGCAGTCTGGGTTTGCCGCTGGTGATTATTGCAGGCGGATTTTTACTGTATAACTATGTGGGACAATTTTTTCCGATTGCTTGGATGGTCTCGCACCGCAGCGGCTCTCTGAGCCAAATGATTAATCAGCAATGGATTACCACCGAAGGCGTATTCGGCGTGGCTTTGGGCGTTTCGACCAAATACGTGTTCTTATTTGTCTTATTCGGCGCTTTATTGGATAAGGCGGGTGCAGGTAATTATTTCATCAAAACCGCCTTTGCTTATTTGGGGCATTTTCGCGGCGGACCGGCAAAAGCGGCGGTAGTCGCCTCCGGTTTGACGGGCATCATTTCCGGTTCTTCCATTGCCAATGTGGTCACCACCGGTACTTTTACCGTGCCGATGATGAAACGCGTCGGTTTTTCAAAAGAAAAAGCGGGGGCGGTGGAAGTCGCCTCGTCTATTAACGGACAAATCATGCCGCCGGTAATGGGCGCAGCGGCATTTTTAATGATCGAATACGTTAATATGCCGTATAGTCAGTTGATTAAACACGCATTCTTGCCGGCAGTAATTTCCTATATCGCCTTGGTCTATATCGTGCATTTGGAAGCCTGCAAGCAGAATATGCAGGGTTTACCGCGCACCGACCCGCCTAATCCGCTTTTGATTAGCCTGATGCGTTTAATCAGTATGGTCAGTGTGACGGTTATGTTGGCATTTGCGGTCTATTACGGCATGGGTTGGCTGAAAAAACTCACGCCTGATTTTGCTTTCCCGATTTTATGCCTCATCTTATTCTCCGCCTATGTGCTTTTGGTGCGGCGAGTGGCACAATTCCCTGATTTAGTACCGGATAATCCTAATGATCCAGTGGTGAAACTGCCTTCTGTCAAGCCGACCGTCAATGCCGGTTTGCATTTCTTAATACCGGTGGTGATTTTGATTTGGTGCTTGATGGTAGAAAAATTATCTCCTGGTCTATCTGCTTATTACGGCACGATTGCCCTGATTTTTATCCAATTGACTCAGCGCCCTTTACTGAATTTCTTCCGCAAAACAGGGCATATCAAAGCCGCCTTTAAGCAAGGTTGGCAGGATGTATTAGACGGTTTGGAAACCGGCGCACGCAATATGATCGGTATCGGCATTGCCACGGCAACCGCAGGGATTATCGTGGGTGTAGTGGCTTTAACGGGCTTCGGCTCGCAGCTGTCGAATATTATTGAAGTATTGTCGATGGGCAATATTATTTTAATGCTGCTCTTGGTTGCCGTGTTCAGCCTGATTCTGGGCATGGGCTTGCCGACGACGGCAAACTATATCGTGGTCTCCTCTTTAATGGCGGTGGTGATTGTAGAAGTCGGGCGGCAAAACGGTTTGGTGGTGCCGCTGATTGCCGTGCATTTGTTTGTCTTTTATTTCGGCATTATGGCGGATGTGACCCCGCCGGTCGGTTTGGCAAGCTTTGCTGCAGCGGCGATTTCCGGCGGCGATCCGATTAAAACGGGCTTGGTTGCGTTTTGGTACAGTATGCGTACCGCTTTGCTGCCTTTCCTGTTTATTTTCAATACCGATTTGCTTTTATTGAATGTCGGCTTTATGCAGGGTGTGATGATATTTATTGTCGCCACGATTGCCATGTTGGCATTTACCGCCGCCAGTATGGGTTGGTTTTTGAGAAAAAATAACTGCTTGGATACCTTCTTGCTCTTATTGGTCACGGCGATTTTATTCCGCCCGGGATTCTTTATGAATTATATTTCGCCGAGCACACGCGATATTGCACCCGAGCAATTGGTCAGCGAGATTATGACGGTGCCGGTCGGATCGGATATGGAATTTTATGTCGGCGGTATGAATGAATACGGGCGTCCGATTACTTTTTATGCACATGTGCCGGTAGGAGAGGGCGATAACGGCGAAGAACGCCTGCAAAATATGGGCTTGACGATTATCGATACCGGCGAAGAAGAAGAGATTGACGGCGAAATGCGTCGTAAATTCCTCATTGACGATGTGGCCTTGGATTCTACTGCAAAAGCCGCAGGTTTGGATTGGGATCAAACGCTGATTTCTCTCAAAGTACCGGTGGCAGACAGTTTGTCGCGCTATTGGATGTATATCGTCGGTCTGGCATTATTGGCTCTGGCTGCATTCATGCAATTGAAAAGACGTGAAAAATCGCCCGATATTGCTTCTTCTTAAACTTGTGAGGTTCATATGTATCAGAAAATTTTTGTGGCGGTGGATTTGGAACATGAGGCTTCTGCCAAAAAGAGCATTCATGCTGCGCGGCAATTAGGCGGCGAGAGCGCGCAATATATTATTGCCAGCGTTCTGCCTTTTAGCAGTAGTAGCATGGTCAGCAATTATTTGCCGAAAGATTATCGCAAACGTGTCAAAGACGAAGTACATGCCCGTTTGGACGAATTGGTAATGACCTTTCAATGGCAGGATAACGTCAAAACCGAGATTTACAGCGGTTCCATCTATGAAGAATTGACTGATGCGGCAAAAGCCTTACATTGCGATGTGCTGCTGATCGGTTCCGGTCGCAACGGACACGGATTGGGCGGCAATGCCCAACGCGTGGCGCAATTTTTCAATCAATCCGTTCTGATTGTGCGTTAAATTATTTTGATTATTGCTCGGTTTGGGCTAAAGTATGCGCTGTTGTAAAACAGCTTTGAAAAAACTCTGATGAAGGAGACACTATGAAAAAGAAAATTTCTACCCTGCTGATTGCGGCTGCCGTGGTAAGCATGGCGCAAGCGCAAGAGGCCGCTCAGCAAGATGCGGCAGCAGTAGCCGTTGACCAACCGGCCATCGGCAGCAATGTGCAAAGTTTGCCGGTGCCGCAAGTCACTGCCGGACAATGCCAAGCCTTAGTGGTTGTGCCTGCGCAATTCGAACCGCGCTCAGAGCAAGTGGAAATCAAAGAAGCGGCGACAACGTTTGAAATCGTACCGGCAGAATACGAGTGGACGGAAGAACAAGTCATGGTCAAACCGGCGGGCGAAGAATTGAGAATCGTGCCGGCAACCTATAAAACCGTTACCAAAGAAATCGAAATCGAGCCGGTTACCGTAGAAAAAACCGTTGTTCCACCGAAATACACCGAAGTCAGCGACGAAATCGAAGCGCGTCCGGCATATTTGACTGCGCATAATCAAGGCGGCAGCCGTACTTTCCAATCGGTAGGCGAGGCTTTGCGTTTGACTGAAGTGCCTGTGCAAAAAGAAAGCATCACGCGCCAAGTGGTGCAAGAGCCTGCGCGCGTAGAAGACAAAGAAATCGAAGCGAAATTTGAAACCATTGAAGTGCAAGAGCTGGACCAAGAAGCCACGGTCGAGCGCGTGCCTTTTGAAGCGGAATACAAAACCGTACGCGTGCGCAAACTCGTGAAAGAAGCCGAAGAGCGCGAAGTGGAAATTCCTGCCGAATACGCGGAACTGAAAGTGTTCGACAAAGTCGCCGATGCGCAAATGCGTTGGGAACAAGTACTGTGCTCGCATGAAGTGAATGAAAACACCATCCGCGCCGTGCAGGTCGCTTTGAATAAAGCCGGCTATAACACCGGTACGCCGGACGGCGCTTTAGGCCCTGCAACGATGAGTGCTTTGGAACGTTATCAGCGCGACAACAATTTAGCCACCGGCGGCGTGACCATGGAAACCATGCGTGCGCTGGGTGTGTCTAACTAATCTGTCCCTTAAGGACGAAGGAAGGCTTTAGCCTTCCTTTTTTGTTTTGAATTCAGGCTTGTTCGGCGCACAATGCGGATGTTGCACCGAACAGTCGGCAAGGAAATCTAGATGAAATATACACTTTTGGCTCAAAACGGCAATGCGCGCCGCGGCTATCTTACTTTCCCCAACGGACAAGTGGTGCAAACTCCTGTGTTTATGCCCGTCGGCACTTTGGGCACGGTCAAGGGGCTTTCTGTTGAAGAACTGCATGACATCGGCGCGGAAATTATTTTGGGCAATACCTTTCATTTAATGCTGCGCCCCGGCGAGGATATTGTGCAGGCGCACGGCGGTTTGCATCAGTTTATGAATTGGGACAAACCGATTTTGACTGATTCAGGCGGTTTCCAAGTCTTTTCATTGGCGAAAATCCGCAAAATCAGCGAAGAAGGCGTGCGTTTTCGTTCGCCGATTGACGGCAGCGAAGTCTTTTTAACGCCCGAGCGATCCATGCAGGTGCAGCGCGCGCTCAACAGCAATATTGTAATGCAGTTTGACGAATGCACGCCTTATCCCGCCACGCACATGGAAGCGGCGAATTCCATGCGCCTGTCTTTGCGCTGGGCGGTGCGTTCCAAAGCCGCACATGCCGGCAGTCCGAATCATTTGTTCGGCATCGTGCAGGGCGGCGTATATGAGGATTTGCGCCGCGAATCGGCACAGGCGCTGGCGGCTATGGATTTGCCCGGCTATGCCATCGGCGGTTTGGCGGTCGGCGAGCCCAAAGAAGCGCGAGAACAAACCCTAGACGTTACCATGCCTTTGATGCCTCAAAACAAACCGCGTTATTTGATGGGCGTAGGCAAGCCGGTGGATTTGGTGGAAGGCGTGCGCCGCGGTGTGGATATGTTTGACTGCGTCATGCCTTCGCGCAATGCCCGCAATGCCTATCTCTTTACGCGTTTCGGCGTCTTGAAATTGCGCAACAGCCGTTATAAAAACGATTTACGTCCGATAGAAGAGGGCTGCAATTGCTATACCTGCCGCCATTACAGCCGCGCATATCTGCATCATTTGGATAAATGCAATGAGATGCTTGGTGCGCGTTTAAACACCATTCACAATCTGCATTACTATGTGCATTTGATGCATGCGATGCGGGCGGCGATTGAGCAGCAGACTTTTGATGCTTTTGCGCGCGAATTTTACGCCTTACAAGCTGAGGGCGTGGCAGGGCATTAAAATGTGTTATAGTCGAAGAATTGAAAAAGTATTACGGCGTTGGCTCACCTTGCTGTACTGTCTGCGGCTCGCCGCCTTGTACTACTTTTCCACTTCTCCGACTATAAGCCGCCTTGCGGTGTCCCGCACTTGGACAAACAAGCCCTGCCGAATTAGGCTATAATCTCCGCTTTTCGTATTTAATCATTAAGGAGCAACCATGTTTTTGATTCAACCTGCTTATGCGCAAGCTGCCGCCCAACCTTCAGCCGCCGGCGGCGCTTTCAATTTGATTTTGATGTTCGCCATTTTCGGCGTGATGTGGTTTTTGATGATTCGCCCCCAGCAAAAACGCGCGAAAGAGCACCGCGCCATGATTGAAGCCCTGAAACGCGGCGATGAAGTGCTGACCAACGGCGGCTTGATGGGACGGATTGTCGCCCTAGGTGATTTTGCCGTCGATATCGAAATTGCCAAGGGTACGGTCGTACGCATGCAGCGCCCTTTTATCGCCCAAGTATTGCCTAAAGGCAGCTTGAAAGGCGAACTCAGCAGCTCAGTTGCCGTCAATGATGAAAGTGCTGCTGTTGCCGCTGAAGAAAGCAGCGATAACAACGACAAACCTCAAGCCTGATTTTACTAGGGGTTTTATGCCCCTTTCACAAAGGATAGCGCATGTATAAAGCCTTCCCGACTTGGAAATATTTCCTGATTATCGCCGTTGTTACCCTCGGCTTTTTCTTTGCCCTGCCGAATTGGTTTGGCAAAAGTCCCGCCGTTCAGTTGCAATTTAGCGATGCACATGCCGCTCAAACAGCGGCAAACGCCATTCCCACTGCGCTGGAAAGTGCGCAGATTGATTACCGCCGCCTGCAAGTCAAAGACAGCAAAATAGACGTTCTGTTTGCCGATACCGATGCGCAGATTCTGGCACGCGATCAATTGCAAAAACAATATCCTGCCGCGAATGTGGCGGTAAATCTTCTGTCCAACACGCCAAATTGGCTACAAAGCATGGGCTTGACGCCGATGAATTTGGGCTTGGATTTGCGCGGCGGCGTTTCTTTCCTGCTGCAAGTGGACAGCAAGGAATTGTTCGATCGTAAATCGGCGGAATTATTGGATTTGTCACGTAGTACTTTGGAAAAAGCCAATATCGCATTGGTAGGTTCGCAAGCGCGCGACAGCGGCGGCGCAGTATTGTTCTTTGCCGATAGCGAGGCGCGTACGCAGGCGGAAAATCAACTCTTTACCGTCTTGCCTGCGGAAGTGCAGCGTTTGAGCAGTGAAGAGGGCGGGCGTTTTGCTTTGTCTTTGCAATACAGCGAAGAGGGCATCAATGCGCAGAAGCGCCGTGCAGCGGAGCAAAACCGTGTGCGCATGGCAGGACGTGTGAACAGTTTGGGCGTGGCGGAACCTTCGATTCAGGTGGTGGGCAATGACCGCATTTTGGTGCAATTGCCGGGCATTCAAGACGTAAACCAAGCCAAAGAATTACTAGGTTCGACCGCGACATTGGAATTTTATCTTGTTGATGAAACGGGCGATTTGGCAACGGCGGCGCGTTTGAAACGTGCGCCTTTCGGGAGCAAATTGGCGTATTTTGAAGACGGTACGCCGATTTTACTCAAACGCCGCGTGATTATGAGCGGCGAGCATATTGTCGATGCCACCGCCGGCTATGGACAGCAATCCGCAGGCCCGCAAGTCGATGTGGTCTTGGATTCCGCCGGCGGCGCGCAAATGAACGACATCACGCGCGAAAATCTGCAAAAAGCCATGGCGACGGTGTATGTGGAATATATTCCTGTCACGAAAGCAGATGCCGAGGGCAAAACCTTTACCGAAGTGGAAAAACGCGAGACGGTGGTCAATTCCGCAACCATTCAAGGACAATTTTCCAGCCGCTTCCAAATCACGGGCGTTCATCCGATTGAGCGTGCGCAGAAATTGGCCGCGACTTTGCGCGCCGGCTCTTTGGTTGCGCCGGTCTATATCATTGAAGAGCGCACCATCGGGCCTTCGGCAGGACAGAAAAATATTGATCAGGGCGTGAATGCCGCCATTTGCGGTTTGGCGCTGATTATCGTCTTTATGTGGGCGTATTATCGCAAACTCGGCTTATTGGCGAATATCGCTTTGATAGTGAATTTAATGCTGCTGGTGGCATTGATGTCTTTCATCGGCGCGACCTTGACCCTACCGGGGATTGCGGGGATTGTGCTGACCTTGGGCATGGCGGTGGATGCCAATGTCTTGATTTATGAGCGTATCCGCGAAGAAATCGATGCGGCGGCTTTATCGGTGCGCGATGCGGTGCGGGCGGGTTTTAATAATGCTTTCTCGACCATTGTCGATGCCAATATCACGACTTTGATTGTCGCTATATTGCTGTTCAGCTTCGGCACCGGTCCGATTAAAGGCTTTGCAGTGACCTTATCCGTGGGGATTTTGACCTCGATGTTTACCGCGATTTTGGTCACGCGCGCCCTTGTGGAATATATCGTTTTGCGCCAAGCGCAGCCGAAAGTCAGTTTGTGAGGCCGCTATGAGATTTACTTTTCCGAAACTTCCTTTTATGCGTTACAGCCGCCATGGCTTGCTGTTTTCGTTGGTATTAAGCATTTTGTCTATTGTGCTGATTACTTTTCGCGGCTTTAATTTCGGCTTGGAGTTTACTGGCGGCGCGACCTTGGAATTGCAATTTGCGCAAGCGGTCAATATTGCCGAAGTGCGCGAAAAAATCGCCGGCATTCATGACAAAGCCAATGTGATTCAATACGGCAGTGCGCACGATGTGCAGATCAGCTTCGGCGAAGTGCAGGGCAAAAGCACCGATGCCATGATGGCGGAAATGTTCGGCACTTTGAAAAGCAAATATCCCGAAGTGAAATTAATTGGGCAGGCCAAAGTAGGCGGACAATATCGCGAGGAATTGATTGAAAAAGGCATTACCGCCTTATTGCTGTCCTGCATCGGTATGATTGTTTATTTGAGCATGCGCTTTGAATGGAAATTCGCCATCGGCGCAGTCGCCGCGCAAATGCACGACGTATTGGTGGTGGCGGCATTATTTTCTTTAATGCAGTGGACTTTTGATTTGAATGTCTTGGCGGCGCTGTTGGCGGTCTTGGGCTATTCGGTTAACGATACGGTGGTTTTATACGACCGCATTCGCGAGAATCTGAAGAAATTGCCTGCACAAACGCCTGAAGAAGTGATCGATATTTCCATTCAGCAAACTATGATGCGCACTTTCGTGACCAGTTTGACGACGATGCTGTCTGTGTTTGCCCTGCTCTTTTTGGGCGGCGAAACCTTATTCGGCTTTGCAGCGGCGATGATTGTGGGGATTGTCTTCGGCACCTATTCTTCCATTTTCGTGGCAACCGCGATTGTGAAGACGATGCAGCTCAAGCATGAGGATTTATTGCCCAAAGCGCGACGACAAATCGATGATTTGCCTTAGACGCTTTTGTATCATCGGCGCAGTGGAAAAACAAATGCCAGTATTGTCTAATACTGGCATTTGCCTTTGCTTATGCTGCAATATTCGCGCTAAGGCTGTGCTTTGAGGCTTATCCGTTTTGATGCAGCTTGTCCCATTCGCGGGTTTCGCGCGCGATGGATTCTTCAATCAAAAAGCGGTAAATCGTTTCCAGATAGCGGCGTTCGATGCCGAATTGATCGGCAAGCGGAGAGACTTTGCGGATAATCTCTTCAATGCGATCTTCCAAGCGCACGTTTTCACGCAGAGGCTTGAGGGGCGCGGCGCGATGAATGAGGAGCAGGCGGCGGCAGAGCAGGGTAGCCAGTTCTTGGTCGAGGGCGTCGATTTCTTGGCGCAGCGCGAGCAGGGCGGCGGAAGGTTGGAAGTCGTTCATCGTGTTTCCTTGTATTGAGTCGAAGATTTTTTAGGAATTGTAACAATGTTCAATGCTTTTTTCTCTCTTGTGGGGCGTGAAATCCGGCGTTTTCTGCGTCTGTGGACGCAAACGCTCTTGCCTTCGGTCGTAACCACTATTCTGTATTTCCTGATTTTCGGTCGCTTAATCGGGGCGCGCATCGGCAGTTTTCAAGGCGTGGATTATGCGGCTTTTATTGCGCCGGGGCTGATTATGATGGCGGTCATCAATAATGCCTATAACAATGTGGTCAGCTCTTTTTACGGCGCGCGTTTTAGCAATTATGTCGATGAATTGCTGATTTCGCCGATGTCCAACGGCATAATTTTGCTGGGCTATGTCTTGGGCGGCGTGCTACGCAGTCTGGCGGTGGGGATATTGGTGACGGCGGTGGCGATGTTTTTTACCGATATCCGTTTGGCGCATCCTGTGGTCATGCTGACGGTCTTGCTTTTGACGGCGGTGGTGTTTTCTTTGGCGGGCTTTATCAATGCCTGCTATGCGCGCGGTTTCGATGATGCGGCGATTGTGCCGACTTTTGTGCTGACGCCTTTGATTTATTTGGGCGGCGTGTTTTATTCGGTGGCGATGTTGCCGCCGTTTTGGGCGACGGTATCGCAGATTAATCCGATTTTGTATATGGTCAACGGTTTTCGCTACGGCTTATTGGGGATTAGCGATGTGTCGCTGGTTTTGACGTTCGGCTTTTTATTGCTTTTTATGGCGGCTTTGCTTTATTGGGCGCTGTATTTAATGGATAAGGCGGGGAAATTGCGCAAATGACGGCGGTAGATTTGAGTAAGGGCGTGGTTTTATTAGACCGCGACGGAGTGATTAATAAGGATCGCGGTACTTATGTCAGTAAGCCTAGTGAGCTGATTGTCTTGTCGAATGCTTTGCGCGCTATTGCGCGTTTGACGGCGGCAGGCATCCGCATCGGTATTTGCACCAATCAAGGCGGTATTGCGCGCGGCATTTATGATGAGGCGATATTGGCGGAGATTCATGCCAAAATGATGGCGGCGGTGCATGATTTCGGTGGCGAGATTGAGCATATTGTGTTCTGCCCGAGTTACGATAATGCCGATCCGCGGCGCAAACCCAATCCGGGCATGCTCTTGGAGCAGGCGGCGTATTTCGGTTTGGCGGATTTAGTCGGCGTGCCTTTTGTGGGCGATAATGTGGTCGATGTGCAGGCGGCACGTGCGGCAGGCGCCGTGCCCGTATTGGTAAAGACGGGCAAAGGGCGGCAGGTGGCGGCGCATCACCGCGAGCAGCTACAAGAGGTTAAGATTTATCCGAATCTTGAAGAAGCGGCGGCGGATTGGCTGAGAAAAAAGGGAGTCTAAAATGTTGATGAAAATTCGTACGGTATTATTTTATGTGTGCTGGGGTATTGCTACGGCGATTTGGTCGCTGTTGATTTTGGCAATGATTGTCCTGCCTTATCGCCGACGTTTGCTGTGGGCGACGGGTTGGGCAGATACGAGTATTTGGCTGGCACGCGTTCTTGCCGGCATCGATTATCAGGTGCATGGGCGGGAACATTTGCCTGATAGAGCGATGGTTTTCGCCAGCAATCATCAATCAACTTGGGAAACTTTGTTTTTGCCGACTTTATGGCGCGATCAGGTATGGGTCTTGAAAAAAGAATTGATCCAAATTCCGATTTTCGGCTGGGCGATGGCTTTGCTGCGCCCGATTGCGATTGACCGCAGTCAGCGTAAACAGGCGATGCAGCAGGTAATTGAGCAGGGCAGGGCAAAAATCGAAGCGGGTTTGTCGGTAGTCATGTATCCCGAAGGACACCGCTTTGCGCCCGAAGTGCCGTTGAAATTCAAATCGGGTGCGGCGCGTTTGGCGCATAGTCTGCAAGTGCCGATTATTCCGATTGCCCATAATGCAGGGCAATTTTGGCCGAGACGCGGCTGGCTGCATAGCGGCACGGTGCAGGTTTTTATCGGTAAAGCGATTGACCCTGCCGATTTCGAGACGGTAGAAGATCTTAATCAGGCTTTGGAAGATTGGGTGCGTGCGCACCGCGATCAAGCCGTGCAAGCGGAAAATGCCCGCCGCGGGGTGAGTGCATGAGCGGTTTTGCGCAGGATAATTTATTTGATGCGCCGCAGGCGGTGGTGGATTTTCAATTTGACGAGCGCACGGTGGCGGTGTTTGCCGATATGATTCATCGCAGCATTCCCGCCTATGCCGGCTTGTTGCAGATGACGGCGGTGGTGGCGGGGCAATTTCTGCGCGACGGCGATCATGTCTATGATTTGGGCTGCTCATTGGGCGGCGTGAGTCTGGCGCTGCGGCAATTCGTGCCGGCGCAATTGCGAATTTCGGCATTGGATTTGTCGGAGGCGATGGTTAAGCGTCTGCGCGATTATCTATCCGGTGTCGGAATTGAGAATATCGAAGTCATTCAGGCGGATCTTCAAGATTATCCTTTGCAGCCTTGCCGCGTGGCGGTGCTGAATTTCGTGCTGCAATTTATTGCACCCGAAGTGCGCAATGCGGTGTTGGCAAACATTTATGCTGCTTTACCGCAGGGTGGCGCCTTATTGATTGCGGAAAAAACGCGTCCCGAAGATACGCGTATGCAAAGCTGGTATGAGGCCTTTAAGCGTTCGCAAGGCTATTCCGAATTGGCGGTGGCGCAAAAACGCGAATCTTTGGAGCATGTAATGAAAACCGATGTCGCCGCAGTGATTGAAGCGCGTTTGCATAAAGTCGGTTTTCAGCAGATTGTGCCTTATTATCAAGGTCTGCCTTTTAAGGCATGGGCGGCAATCAAATGAATGCTTTGTTTGATCGGCAATGGCAGGCATTATTGGCGCAGCGCCCCGATTGCGCAGCCTTGACGGCGCAAGTGCGGCAGCAGTTTGAAGAGGTTTATGCGCGTCGGCATCGTCAGTTCGACGTATGGTTGGCGGCAATTGAGACTTTAGCGCTACCGGAGCAATGGCAGCAGAGGCTGGATGCGCCGATTATCGCTGCGCAGGCGGCAGGTCTTGACGAGGCGGCTATCGCCGAATGCGCGCGCTTGCTGATGCCGTGGCGCAAAGGTCCTTTTCAGTTGGGCGGCTTGGCATTGGATTGCGAATGGCGCAGCGATATGAAATATCAGCGCTTACTGGATGCCGGATTGGATGTAAAAGGTCGGCAGGTATTGGATGTCGGCACGGGGAACGGATATTTTCTCTACCGCTTATTGGGTAGCGGCGCGGATTTGGCGCTGGGCTTGGATCCCTCATGGCATTATTTTGTGCAGTTTTTGTTTTTGCAGAAGTTTATGTGTCAACCGCGTGCCGCCTTTTTGCCGCTGACTTTGAATGAAGCGCCCTTAAGCGGTTTTGACTGTACCTTGTGCATGGGCGTTTTATATCATCGCCGTGACCCGATCGCCTTTATCGGGCAATTGCGCGATACCCTGAAGCGCGGCGGACAATTGGTCTTGGAAACCTTGGTAGTTGAGGGCGACAGTCAAAGCGTCTATATGCCCGCAGGGCGTTATGCCGGCATGCATAATGTCTGGTTTTTGCCCAGCGTTGCCGCGCTTGAGCGTTGGTTAGTCCGCTTGGACTTTACGATCGAGCATAGCGGTCAGCCGGTGCCGACGACCGCTGCCGAACAAAGGCGTACCGCATTTATGACGAGCTATTCTTTAAGCGAATTTTTGCAAGAAGCGGCAGAGCAGGGGCTGAATGAACCGCCGCCGCAGCGAGCCATTGTGATTGCGCGCAAAGATTAGCCTTCAATCTGTTACAATAAGTTTTTTCACACTAGCCACATCGATTATGCAAGAAGAAGCAACGTCAACCTATCGTCCGAAATTTCATTCCATACTGTATCGTGGTTTTACCGACCCTTGGTTTTTGATTTTAGTGCCGTTGGCGGTGCTTATTTTCTTAATTCTGATTGGTTATCATGTCGGCGATCCGGGTTGGACGCATTCGGGCAGCAATCCTGAAGTGCGACATTTTTTCGACAAAATAGGGGCTTATAGCGCCGATGTGTTGCTGTCTTTTCTCGGCTATGCGGCTTATTTATTGCCCTTAGGCTTTTTGGCGACGGCTTGGGCATCGGCTAAAGATGAACGTGGCAGCGGGGAAATCGTATTATGGAAATCGATCGGTTTGGTCGGTGCGGTATTGAGTTTAAGCGGTATTTTGACTTTTCATTGGCAGAGCGGCATCAATAGCGTGGCGATTACCGGCGGCGGTATTTTAGGGCAGAAAATGTCGGGCGAATTGCTGAAAATGATGCCGATTTTCCTGCTGATGTTGATGTATACCCTGATTTTTTTAGTGGCATTGACCCTGATGTTTAATCTCCGTTGGCTGTCGATATTGGCTGTGATTGGCTATTTCCCTGCCAAAGTCTTGCAGGCGGCGATGGCAACCAAGGCAGCATATCAGCAAGAGCGTGAGCAGCCGACGCCGAATCCTGAGCAATCCCAAGCGCAGCGTGAAACGATTTCTTCGCGTCTGCAAGGGGAGCCGAGTATTGTGCCGTCGAGTCATGTTACAGCTAAAGCCAGTCCTGCTGCTATCTCTGCCGAAGAAGCGACGCAAGATATGACTTTAGCAGAGCGTATGGCATTGTTATCATCGCCGCAGCCGCCAAAAGAAATGCCGGAAAGACCGACGGAAATTGTCGATAATCAGCCTGTCGCGGCAGAAAATATCGAATCGCCTTTGCATCGTAGCGAGCCGGGTTTGAGTTTGAATTGGGCGGATTATAAAAAGCAGACGGCGACGATTCCACATGCGCACACAAGCGATGAATCGGCAAGAACGTCGGAAGCGGTAAAGCAAGAAACAGCGCCAATCCAAACGTATACATCGCCTGAAACACCTAAAGCCGCGCCGATTATCAATCCTCATACCGCGGCAAGTAATCCTTTTGCCGCTTATGATGCTTTTCAAGAAGAGAAAACGATTGTTAATCAGCCTGTTGTAACAGAAAACAGCACCGCTGTCGACGAAGATTTCTTTGAAATTGAGGACAAAGCCGAATCGGTGACGATAGATACAGCAACGGTTGCCGCAGAAGCTGAAAATAATGATAAGAAGCAAACAGAAGATGGCAGCGTGTTGCGGATTCGCGCTTCCGCTTTAGCGTCGAATTTCCAATCTCAAGCTGCCGACAGCGATTATCAGCTGCCCAGTTTGGCATTGCTGAAAATCAGTCCGCCTAAGCGAACGCCGGACAGCGCCAGTCAATTCCGTCTGCTTGCGCCTTTAGTGGAAAGCGCTTTGCAGAATTACAAACTGGATGTGCGTGTGGTCGGGGTTGATGTCGGACCGGTAGTCACGCGTTTGGAATTGGAATTGGCGCCGGGTATCAAGGTAAATCAAATTTCTAATTTAGACAAAGATTTGGCGCGCAGCTTGTCAGTGTCGAGTGTGAGAGTGGTGGAAGTTATTCCCGGCAAGCCTTATGTGGGCTTGGAAATTCCGAACAAACAGCGCGAAATCGTGCATCTGCGCGATATTTTGGAATCGGCGACTTATCAAAAAGAACGTTCGCCGCTGACGGTGGTTTTGGGTTCGGATATTGCCGGTGCGCCGAAAGTGGCGGATTTGGCGAAGATGCCGCATTTATTGGTCGCCGGTACGACGGGCTCGGGTAAATCGGTAGCGATTAATGTGATGTTGGCAAGTATGTTGTTCAAAGCCACGCCTGATGAATTAAAGCTGATTTTGATTGATCCCAAAATGTTGGAAATGAGCATGTATGAAGATATTCCGCATTTGCTCACGCCGGTGGTTACCGATATGAATGATGCCGAAAATGCCCTGCGCTGGGCGGTGGCGGAAATGGAACGCCGTTATCTGCTGATGTCGGCGTTTAAAGTGCGCAATATCATCGGTTTCAACGATATGATTCGCGACAAACAAGCCCGAGGCGAACGCATTGACGATCCGCTGTGGCGGGCGGAAGATCATTTGGGCTTGGCGAATCAGCCGCCGCAAATCGAGCCTCTGCCTTATATCGTGATTGTGATTGACGAGCTTGCCGATATGATGATGGCGGTTGGGAAAAAAGTGGAAGAATTGATTGCGCGGATTGCGCAGAAAGCGCGGGCGGCGGGGATTCATTTGGTCTTAGCGACGCAGCGTCCTTCCGTGGATGTGATTACGGGCTTGATTAAGGCGAATGTGCCGACGCGTTTGGCTTTCCAAGTTTCTTCTAAAATCGACTCGCGTACCATTATCGACGGTCAGGGAGCGGAAACCTTGCTAGGGCACGGCGACGGTCTGTATGTGCCGCCGGGCAGTTCCGCGCCTTTGCGCGTGCACGGCGCTTTTATTGAAGACGGCGAAGTCGATGCCCTGACCGCCTATTTAAAAACCCAAGGCAAGCCGCAATACGAAGAAAGCATTACCAATCCTGTGCCGGCTTCATCATTGGGCGCATTCGGCGCGCAAGAGAAAAGTGATGATCCGGAGCAAGACCCTTTATATGACGAAGCCTGCCAAATCGTTTTAGAAAGCGGCAAAACCAGCATCTCTTATCTGCAACGCCGTCTGCAAATCGGCTATAACCGCGCTGCAAGAATTATCGAGGCGATGGAAGCCGCCGGTTTATTGAGCATGGCGGATAATAACGGTTCGCGCAAGCTTATCGGCGGCGGACAGCAGGATTACTAAAATGGCATATGCTGTTCATGGCACAGATAGCAAGGCTGTGTCAGCATAAGGCTTTTACTAGAGGAATACCCATGAAAAAATTATTATTGGTTGGCATCTTAGTGGCAACATCTACGATCACGCATGCGCAATTGTTCAATATCAATCCGCAGGAAAGCGCGACAAGCCAAACTGTAAACGCCGCCGCATCCGCAGACGTAAGCGCCTTTGTGCAATATTTTGCCGATACTCAAGATTTGCAGGGCAATTTCACCCAAACCGTACACGGACAACGCGGGCTTGAACAAAGCCAAGGCAAAATGTGGATTAGCAAACCGGGTAAATTCTACTGGGATTATCAAGGCGCCAATGCGCAGAAAATCATTAGCAACGGCAGCAAAGTCTGGCAGTATGATATAGACTTAGAGCAAATTTCCGTGCGCGGTCGCGATGAACTGGTCGGCGATGTGGCGATGGATATTTTGAGCGGTACACGCGAAATTCAGGAACTTTTTGCCATTAACGCAGTGGCGCAGCCGCAATTACCGGTCGCCTTGCAGGCTTTGGCAAAAGACGGACAAAGCTACCGCCTCACTCCTTTAAGCGAGCAAGACGGCTATGATGCGGTCTGGATCGTGATGAAAAACAATCACCTATCCGCTTTGGCGGTGGATACGGGGCGCGGTCAGCAAACCGTGATCGAATTTAGCCAATTGCAGCGCAATGTCGGCATTGCCGCCGGTCAATTTGAATTTACTCCGCCGGCGGGAGTAGATGTCATCGGCGAATAATGCAAGATTCCTTATTTGCCGCCGGCGTCAGCGCACCCTTAGCGGAGCGTCTGCGTCCTAAAACATTAGCCGACTATGTCGGGCAGCAGCATATCTTAAGTATCGGCAGTCCGCTGACAGCCGCGATTGAGCAAAACAAACCCTTCTCTATGCTGTTGTGGGGACCGCCGGGTTGCGGCAAAACTACGTTAGCCTTGCTGCTTGCCGATACCTTCGATGCCGCTTTTATCCGTTTGTCGGCAGTCTTTTCAGGTGTGAAAGAAGTGCGCGAAGCGGTAGCGCAGGCGCAAGCTAATCGCCGCCTCGGCAGACGCACCATTTTATTTATTGATGAGATTCACCGCTTTAATAAGGCGCAGCAAGATGCTTTTCTGCCCTATGTTGAAGACGGCACATTGATATTGATTGGCGCGACGACCGAAAATCCGGCATTTTCGCTTAACAATGCCTTACTCTCGCGTTTGCGGGTTTTGCACCTGCAAGCCCTAGATGAAGAAGCTTTGCAGCAAACGCTGAATAAAGCTTTGGAAAAACTCGGTAAAAAGGAATTGAGAGATGCGCCCGCCTTAAACATCATCACTTATCATGCCGCAGGCGATGCGCGCAAAGCCTTGGCTTGGTTAGAAGAATGGCTGCTGCTGCTTGCGCAGGGATTTGATGCCGATGCCGCCTTGGAGCAAGCCATGGCAGATCAACCGAAAGCCTTTGATAAGCAGGGCGATTGGTTCTATGAATTGCTGTCCGCATTTCATAAATCCTTACGCGGTAGCAGTCCGGACGGCGCGATGTATTGGTTTGCGCGCATGGTGGACAGCGGTGCAGATCCTTTAGTGATTTGCCGTCGTATGCTCTGCGTGGCAAGCGAAGATATCGGCAATGCCGATCCGCAAGCCTTAGGTATTGCGCTCAATACCTATCAAAGTTATGAAAGGCTCGGCGCACCCGAAGGCTATCTCGCCATTGCACAATGTATAACCTATCTTGCCCTTGCGCCGAAAAGCAATGCCGCTTATCTGGCGATGCAGACGGCATTTCAATACGTGCGCAATCATCCTAGCGCTGCGGTGCCGAAACATCTGACCAATGCGCCTACCGCCCTACATAAAGCCGAAGGGCATCATCGCGGTTATCGCTATTCGCATGACGAAGCTTTTGCCTATAGCGCAGGGCAGCGCTATTTGCCGGAAGGGATGGAGAATATCTCTTTTTATCAACCCAATGAACGCGGTTTTGAAATCAAACTCAAAGACAAATTAGCCAAATTGCGCGAGTTGGATGCTCAGGCACAGGCAAATAAAGGCATTTAAGATACTGAAATTTAAGGATATAGTCGAATAATTGAAGGTGTGCTTAATAAGCCTTTTTTATAATTTATTAATCCTGTCTTTGTGAAAGAACCGCCTATACCACCGCCTATGGCACCAGTTCTAAAATATGTAGCTTAGGCTTTCACAACAATAAGTATTTCATATATACAAATTTACTCAATACCTATTGCCTCTATTATTTCCATGTAATTATCCCCTCCTTTTATCATTTGAATTAAGCCTATCTCTTGATAATTAGCAAACAACTTTTGGTTTGATTTTATGTGATTAATTATGTGTTCTTTCATTTGATGAGTATCTAATTTTTCAATAAAGCTAAGTTTAAAATTGACCTGAACTATTCTTTTTGAATATCTTATAAAATATTTTGGTAAAATATTTTTATTTTTTATTTTATTTACATTGAAAATTGAAAATAAATTACCATTGTTATCTATAATCTTAGCATGCTCAAGATTTCCATTATCAATAAATAGTTCGCTATATAAACTCAATGAATATTCGCTTGAATATGCAGCAATATCCCCATTTCCAAATAGAATGGCGCAAGGAAAATTAATATTAATTTCGGACATTTACAATTCTCACAAAAAAAATTAAAAATCACACTGGCAAGGTTTATCTCCATCAACTAGTCCCTCCAACGCTCCACCACTTACTCCTCCAGATGTTGTTCCTACTTTTGACCAAGTAGGAGAACCATACCACATTTTCTGAAAAAAGTTAAATTCAGGTAAGCCAGCTTCCAAATCCCTACAAAGTATTACGGCGTTGGCTCGCCTTGCCGTACTTTTTTGTACTGTCTGCGGCTCTCGCCTTGTACTACTTTTTCACTTCTTCGATTATATTTTAGAGACTGGAAAGTAACACAAGCGAACTATATCGCAGTCATTTTTCAATTATTCGGTCATCGTCAAACACCAATCTTTAATATTAGTATGACTTTCTCTTCATAATTTTGAGAGAGTGAATATTAGATAGCCTGATAGTAAATTGCTTTTTGCTGTTAAATATCAAGAGATGAATATTTGTTATAGAATAAATGTCATGATAATCAAAAAATTAGTATTCTTCTTATGAATGTTATAATATCATAAGAAAATTTGTCATAGAAAACTATTTACCATGACTTTGCAGAATATGTGAATTTCTTTTCATTATGCTAGGCAAATCGCGATTTTGCAGTTATTATTTTATCCGTTAATTTTAACAATTAACAACCACAAACTAACTATTTTCAAAGATTAGGAGCTAATCATGAATAAAGATATTTTAGAAGGCAAATGGGAACAGTTAAAAGGAAAAGCAAGAGAGAAATGGGGTGAATTGACCAATGATGATTGGGATGTTGTTGCAGGACAACGCGACCAATTAGTCGGGCGTATTCAAGAGCGCTACGGTCGTTCTAAAGAAGAAGCTGAAAAAGAAGTTGACGATTGGTTTAGTAACAATTAATTAAGGAATATATATGCTGAATTATGCAATTGGATTTTTTGTCGTTGCTTTGATTGCTGCTGTTTTAGGATTCAGTGGTTTAGCGGGAGCAGCGGCAGGTATCGCAAAAATTTTATTCTATGGTTTTCTGATTTTGGCGATTGTATCGTTTATTTTCGGCAAAAGAAAAAAATAGAACGGCGAATGTTAAAAGGGGCTTTGAAGCTCCTTTTTTAATGCCTTGATTAATAATCTTATTTAGAGATGACAGTTCTCTTTTTTGACACGTTTATTCTATTTCTAAAATCACATATTGTTTTAAACGCTCATAAATGCTATCGCTTACATTGATGCAGCCGTTAGTCATGATACGATCGCTTATAATCGGCGAAGCAAGACGTTCCAAGCGGCGTTCCGCAGGTCTTTCCGTCCAAACACGGTGCAGGGCAAAGGTAAAATTCTCTGTCCAATGAAAGCCGATGACATCGCCGCCGTAGCCTTTTAAATCCGTTGCGACCAAGGTCATTTTAAAGCGACCTTTGGGTGTAGTTTTCCCGACTAATACGGGATGGCAGTCGCCGCTGTCAACAAAGCATAATTCTGCCTTATCCAAAGAAACGCGGACAATCTTTCCTTGTACTTGTGCCGCTTGCATTAAATAAGCTTCGCCTTCATCGCCTTCTAAAATGCGTACGCGTTCTTGCGAAAAAGCCGCCTGACTACTCAGCAAAGCCAGGCAGCAGGCGGCACGATATAGTACCTTAACTTCAAAATGAGACTTAGAGATACACATTTTGTCAGGAGAAGCGCTTAGAATAATCTCATTTTGAAGTTAAGAGACTATAAAACCAAGCAATCATTATTGGCGGATACGCACAGGCGGTTGCACCACCTCGCGGATAATGACTTTTTCCGCTTCAGGGACGGGTGGCGGGCATACGGCATCTTTAGGGAATACCGGATTCCAATAGAAGCTGCGGGCAAATTTGTTTTTGTCGTAAATCACTTTATATTGGCAAGTCGTGATGCCGTCAACGCCCGAGGTATTATCCGGATCTGCCGGCACGCCGGGAGTGTAGAAATGGAAGAGATAATCCCATTCGCGCACGCCGAACATGCCTTCGTCATAATGCGGACGACCTAAGATTTTATAGATATCGTCTTTAGTTAAACCCGGGCGCATTTTATCCAACTCGTCAGCAGTGGGGAAAGTACCGCGATCATTATTAAAAGTGAGCGAATAAGGCTCGGGGAAGACGGGATTATCCATTGTGCCGTCGGCTTTGACATTGCTTTTGGTGGCGCAAGCTGCCAAGCCTAATATGGCGACTGCCGCTACACTGATATTTAAGAATGTTTTCATTATATGTTCCTTTTATTGCTGCCGCCTTTAGCAGGCGGCAAATACTTTACCATTGGTAACCGATAGCGGCGCTTGCGCCAAAATGGCCGCGGGAATTACCATTGGCCGTGCCTTTGATAATCCAGTTGCCGCCGTCGCTGATACTCGATACGCCAACCGCATAGCCCATTTCACCGCGATACACGCTTGTGCCGACGGCAATCATGCTTTTACCCGGCAGATAGGCTTGCGGCAGACCGGCGGTCGCCATTGCCGCAGCAGTGCCGGCATTGGCATTGGCATTCACATCGCCGATACGCTGATCTAAGTAATTAATGGCATTGTTATTGGCAGATTGAACCGAACGCAATTGTGCGACATTTACCGCATCATTATCACGCGAACCTGCCGCTACACCGGTGATTTGGCGGTTTTGCGTTTCGCTGCCGACGGCAACTGCGCCTAAAGTATTTTGCGCAGTCGCGAGCACTTCTTGGCGTGCTTGAGCAGAAGCGCCCGGCGTTACGAATACCGTGCTGCCCTTATAGACTGTGCCTACAGCACCGCCGATTTGTGCGCTGCTTGTCGCAGTTGCCGTCATGCCGGCGCGAGTGGCGGCAGAATTTGCACCCAGTGCCACGCCGTCTTTCACTTCCACTTTAGTCGCATTACCCAAAGCGACCGCATTGCTCATATCGCCGTCATAAACTTTGATTTGATGCGTTTCTTGAACATATTTTCCAGCCGCCGCATCCCATTTCATGGTCGCAACAGTCTGCATTGTGCCGACGCCGCTGCCAATTTGCACATTATTACCCATAACGAACACATTCTGCGATTGTTGGTTAATGGCATTGTTATTGCCAATGCTGTAACTGTTATCGCCTTGAATCACGCTCGGATCGCCGATGGCGGCCGAATTGTTACCGGAAACCAGATTGCCGGTACCGATGCTGATGCTGTTGTTGCCCGTTGCTTGCGCGCCGTTACCCATAGCAATCGCATTGCTGCCGGAAGCACTGGACTTAACACCGATTGCCGTAGCATAGCTACCTACCGCACTGGAGTCTTCGGTATTAATGAATGAGCCTGAATTATAATTTTTACCGTCATTGGTATGGAAGAAGCGGATACCTTCAGCATTCATGTTATTAATCGCTTCTTTTAGCGTGATATTGCGCTTCTCGGTTTGACCTTGAACATCGTAAGTTAAAATCGGATCAGTACCGATAATGTTATTGACAATATTATTTGTGACTTGATTGGTAATATTCTTGGTGACAACTGTATTTACATTTTGCATTACTGCCTGCAAATCACCGACATTCACCACATTATTCAAGGTATTGCCGCCGGCATTATTAATGGCATTGGCAATTGTCGTTTTATCCGCAGCACTTGGTGCGGCAGGATTGCTGACCGTCACATCATCGCGCACGCCGCTGGCAACATTGCTTATTTGCACAGGATTATTGCCCTTGCCTTGAATGGCAACCGTGTCGCTCGGCGTAGATTGGTCGGCAAGATTACTATTAACATAAGCCAAAGGACTGTCGATTTTAATCGTCGTATTTTTGCCATCCGTATTATCCACGCTGACCGTTGTGCCTCTACCGTTGACAAAATTCACGCTGTTGCCGGCATTGACCAAATCTTTTTGCACGCCGTTACCTTGCACATTCCAACCGGCATTGTTCAAAGCATTGCTGACTTCGTCAACATTTGCCAATTTGCCTTTATCGGCATTATTGACAGTTGTCGAACCGTCGGTATTGATGCTGACCTTACCCGTATTGGCAGTGATTTTGCCGCCGTCAATCTTAATCGTATTGCCGTCAACATTTGCCGATACGGTGTAAGTGGTAGTTTTCGTGCCATTGGCATCACTAAGCGTATTTTCCGCCACCGTCATGCCACTGCCGGCAGCCGTAACCGCCTTATCGGCATGCACTGTGTAAACGGTTTGACCATTTGCACCTTGCGTACTGCTTACCTGCGTATTGCTCCCCGCCTGCACTTCGGTTTTCGCTGCGGAAATATCAGTATTGATGTTATTGACCACCGTTTGCAGATCGCCCACATTGACTACATTGGTTTTCACCACATTTGCGTCATTCAAATTCACGACATTGCCGTCTTTGTCTTTCAAGCCGCTGTCTGCGCCGCCAATAGTTTTTCCGCCGGCATTGATGCCATTATTGTTAATGCTGACCTTGCCGCCACCATCCACCGGCACTTCGATTGTATTCGTGCTAACTTTGGTAAATTCCACTTCATCTTTAGTGGCATAAGTAAAGCGATTACCGTTTTGCACCAAAGCCATATTTTTGCCGGCATCAAAAGTAAGGGTTTCTCCGAAGTTAATCAATTCGGAAGAAGCGCCTGATACCTTGCCGCCGTTAACGCCGCTACCGGCTGTAGCATTCCAGCCTGCTTTATTAAGGGCATTAGCTAAATTATCCCCTGTCACAAAGGTATTGCCGGTATTATTGTTGATGATTTTTCCTGAGTTGTCGGTATTTACATTGGCTTTTGCCACCGCAATATCAAAAACGGCATTACCGTCTTGATCATTAGTTTGTTTGCTAACAGTAACAGATTTATCTTCAGATTGAACAATAGTCACCGTATCTTTGATCTTCGGCAAATTATCTGTATTAACGGTTAATTTGCCATTTACAATTTTGATGCTGCTATTGTCTACATTGACGGATAACTCATAGGCTCGACTCATGTTAGTGTTATTAATAGTCGGTGTTATGTTTACACCGCCATTAGTTTTTGCAGAAACGGTGGTATCCCAAGCATTAACGGTGTATTCGTTTGCAGCGTTTGCTTTATTAACAGTGGTATTGTTACCGGCTTTGACGGTAGTCGTGGCAAATTTAATAGCATCGTGAATATTGTTTTGACCAGTACCACCGATATTGGTAAAGATAATGTCGCCTTGTTTCTTAGGGTTTAATGCAGCATTACCGCCAAAGTTCTCGACAACGCTGTTAGCAAGGCTGCCCAAGACGTCGTTAGTCATATATAGCTGGCTACCGTTGATGGCATCTGTTGATGTGGCAGCGATACGACCGGCAGCCAGATTAGTCAATGTACGTTCTGCACCTGAATTGCCTATAGATACGGTTGCAATCGGAGACACACCGGCAAAACCGCTATAAGTAAGGCGGTTTACAGTCGCCTTATTGGTGCCGACGACTGCATCAGTAGCCGAACCGGAGCCTAATGCAACAGCATTAGCATGGTCGCTGTTTGCCTGCGCTCCGATAGCAACGGCACGGGAACCATTTTCATAAATACTTGCGCCCGAACCGATAGCCGTGGCAGTAAAGGCTTGAGATTGTGCTGAGGCGCCTACTGCCAAACTGCCTCCTCCTGTAGCACGAGAGCCGCTGCCCAATGCCGTGCCGTTGTTAGCGGTTGACCAAGCTTTATTACCGAATGCAGTCGCATAATTACCCTTAGCCTGACTTTCCCTACCGACAGCCGTCGAGCTGTTGCCTGATGATTGTGCTGCGACGCCTACTGCCAAACTGTCTCCTCCTGTAGCACGAGAACCGCTGCCCAATGCCGTGCTGTTGTTACCGAATGACCAAGCTTCATTACCGAATGCAGTTGCATAAGCAGCTATCGCTCGACTTCCCTTGCCGACAGCTGTCGAGCTGTTGCCTGATGATTGTGCCTGATAACCGGCTGCTAAAGCATAAGCCCCGGTAGCATTACCCACGCTATCGACAGCATCCAAGTTGTTTGGATTGCTTACGAGAGCTTCCCGATTCTCAGGATTGATATGGAAGTAGTTTTTAGCTGTCGCAACGGTTAATTTGCCATCTACAATTTTGATGCTGCTATTGTCTACATTGACGGATAACTCATAGGCTCGAGTCATGTTAGTATCATTAATAGTCGGTGTTATGTTTACACCGCCATTGTTTTTTGCAGAAACGGTGGTATCCCAAGCATTAACGGTGTATTCGTTTGCAGCGTTTGCTTTATTAACAGTGGTATTGTTACCGGCTTTGACGGTAGTCGTGGCAAATTTAATAGCATCGTGAATATTGTTTTGACCAGTACCACCGATATTGGTAAAGATAATGTCGCCTTGTTTCTTAGGGTTTAATGCAGCATTACCGCCAAAGTTCTCGACAACGCTGTTAGCAAGGCTGCCCAAGACGTCGTTAGTCATATATAGCTGGCTACCGTTGATGGCATCTGTTGATGTGGCAGCGATACGACCGGCAGCCAGATTAGTCAATGTACGTTCTGCACCTGAATTGCCTATAGATACGGTAGAAGTCGGCGCAGTACCTGCGAAACCCGAATAGGTAAAACTGCCTACTGTAGCGGTAGTGGTGCTGGCTACTGTTTGCGTAGCGGATTGCGCACCTAATGCCACATCACCTGCTTGAGCATTGGCAGCAGCTTTTGCGCCTAATGCCACGCCGTTTTCAGCATTTACCCGCGTATTCAAACCAAATGCCAAAGCATTATTTGCACCAACTGCCACATTGACACCGCGTCCAAGCAAAATAGAATTTCTAGCGCTATTGATAGTGTTATTCACGCCAATAACCACATTATTGCGCGCATCGTTACCACCGCCAACTGTTGCTGCGCCGGAATAAGGAGTCCCAACATATGTTTCTTTTCCGCGAACGGCTGTTGCGCCAACAGTATTAGAACTACCAATAACTACGCTTTGACTGACCGAATCGCCGTTTGGAGAAACAACATTGTAATTACCTACAATGCTATTTCCCGCGCCACCGACAGTATTAAAATTACCTGTAGCATTATTTCCTGTAGCATCATTTCCTGTAGCATTATTTCCTGTAGCATTATTTCCTGTAGCATTATTTCCTGCCCATGCAGGTATAGCGACACCCAATGCTGCAAAAGCAGCCGAAAGAGCTGTTAATTTGAATAAGCGCAAGCTTGTCCTAGCAATGCCAAAAGAAGATTGTTTGCCCTGTGATTTGGCGAATTCGGGCACGGCGACAAAGATGCCTAAAGATGGATTGAAGACTACTTTAAAGATATGGTTCATATTTTAAGTCCTTAGGTAAAGTTGATATGGGTAGTAAGAGAGGGTAATAAATTGTCTGCTTTATTTTATCTCTTATCTACTAAGAGATTTTGCTGAAACGACTAAGCAATACTGTTGCCATTAATTTTTTTGCTTTTTATTTCATTGAATATCTTCTGATGTGCCAATGTTTTGCTTATCTTCAGCGTTTTTTTGCGGCATCGGCAAGGAAGTGTCTAATGCTTTGCTCGGCTTCCGCCTCTGTGTAGGTTCTGGCGCTTTTTACGGCAATCGGGCGGCGCGTCTGCGGAATGATTTGCCACAAATTGGGCTGCACATGAATGCGCAGGCGTATCGGTTTGCTGAGATATTGATTCAAGGCTTGGCTGATTTCATTATGCAGAAAGCGCAATTTAAACGCGGCTTCGCTATTGGCGACGAGCAAATGCCATTCGCCTTTTTCAATTTTTTCAAAATAGACTTGATGCCGCCAAGCGGGGGGCAGGACTTTAAGCAGCAATCCTTGGTATTTTTCGTGCAAATGATAGTGCTGGCTGCCCATTTGCTGGCTGAGCAGCTGTTTAATCAGGGGATTGCTGTTTTTCAGAGGCAGGAAGCGGCGCTTATCCGCTTCATATTGCGGTGTTTCTTTGGATGACATCGGTTTCTCCCTTGAAAAAAGATATTTTGCCGCGATTTAAGGCTAATGCGGGTGCTAGGCAGGCGATTTTGCGCTATGATGCGCGGTTGTTTACCCGCTTTGGGATTATTTTAGAATAGGATATACGGTTATGCTAGGCATACTGATGAGAAAAATTTTCGGCTCGAGAAATGAGCGCATTATTAAGCAATTGTCAAAAAACGTAAGGGATATCAATGCGCTTGAAGCGCAGATGCAGGCGCTTGATAATGAAGCTTTAGGCGGTAAAACGCAGGAGTTTAAAAGCCGTCTGGCAGCCGGAGAAACCTTGGATCAATTGCTGGTCGAGGCTTTTGCGGTGGTGCGCGAGGCTTCGCGGCGCGTTTTGGGTATGCGCCATTATGATGTGCAGTTGATTGGCGGCATGGTCTTGCATATGGGCAAGATTGCGGAGATGCGCACGGGCGAGGGCAAAACCTTAGTCGCGACTTTGGCGGTTTATTTGAATGCCTTGAGCGGGCACGGCGTGCATGTGGTTACCGTGAATGATTATTTGGCACGCCGCGACGGCGAGGAATTAGGGCAGTTGTACAATTTCTTGGGGCTTTCTTGCGGCATTATTGTCTCCGGTATGTCGGTCGAGGCGAAAAAAGCCGCTTATCGAGCGGATATTACTTACGGCACGAATAATGAATTCGGCTTTGATTATTTGCGCAGCAATATGGCGGTTATGCCTGAAGATCGCCTGCAAAGAGAGCTGAATTACGCGATTGTGGACGAAGTCGATTCGATTCTGATTGACGAGGCGCGCACGCCGCTGATTATTTCCGGCGAAGCCAATATGAATACGGATTTGTATGTGCGTCTGAATGCTTTGGTACCTGCCTTAAGCGCGCAGGTGGAAGAAGACGGCGAAGGCGATTTCTCGATTGACGAGAAGAGCAAGCAGGTCGGCTTAACGGAGAGCGGTCACGAGCATGTGGAAGAGATGCTGCGCAAGGAAGGTTTGATTGCGGAAGGCGAGAGTTTGTATGACCCGAAAAATATCGGCGTCTTCCATCATTTGACTGCCTGTTTGCGCGCACATCATTTATTTCATAAGGATGTGGATTATATTGTGCGCAACGGCGAAGTAGTGATTGTGGACGAGTTTACAGGGCGGACGATGGACGGCCGCCGCTGGTCGGACGGTCTGCATCAGGCGATTGAAATCAAAGAGGGCGTGCCGGTTAAAAAAGAAAGTCAAACGTTGGCGTCTATTACCTACCAAAACTTTTTCCGCCTGTATGATAAATTAGCGGGTATGACTGGTACGGCGGATACGGAAGCTTTTGAATTTCAAGATATTTATGATTTGGAGACAGTGGTTATTCCTACCAACCGTCCGATTGCGCGGATAGATTACACAGATTTGATTTATCTGAAACAGGAAGGCAAATATCAGGCGATTGTCGAGGAAGTCAAGGTAAGCCAAGAGAAGGGACAGCCCGTATTATTGGGTACGGCGTCTATCGAGACTTCCGAATTATTATCCAATCTGCTGACGCAGGCGGGGATTAAGCACGAAGTGTTGAATGCCAAGCAGCATCAGCGCGAGGCGGAGATTATTGCCAATGCGGGTTTGCCGGGGCAGGTAACGATTGCTACCAATATGGCAGGACGCGGCACGGATATTGTACTAGGCGGCAGTTTGCGCGCCGCCTTGGCGGCTTTGGGCGAGGATGCGGGCGAAGCAGCGCAGCAACAAGTGCGCGAAGACTGGCAGCAGCGTCATGATGCCGTGATTGCCGCCGGCGGTTTGCATGTGATCGGCGCGGAACGCCATGAATCGCGCCGCATCGACAATCAGCTGCGCGGACGTTCGGGACGGCAGGGCGATCCTGGTTCCAGCCGTTTCTATGTGGCATTGGACGATAATCTGGTGCGGATTTTCGCCGGCGACAAGATGCGCAATATGATGCAGCGTTTCGGCATGTCGGAAGATGAGGCGATTGAGTCTAAAATCGTGACCAAGCAGATTGAAGGGGCGCAAAGAAAGGTGGAAGCGCATAATTTTGATGCGCGTAAGAGTTTGCTGGAATATGACGACGTCGCCAATGAGCAGCGAAAAGTGATTTATACCCAGCGCAGCCGCATTATGGACGAGCCGGTGATTTCCGAGATGGTCAATGAGATGCGCGCCAATGTGATTGCACGCCTGATTCATGATTATCTGCCCGAAGATGCGGTGCGCCAAAGCTGGGATTTGCGCGGTTTGGAAGCCGCTTTATTGGGCGATTTCGGCATTAAAGTGGATATTGACGGCGTGTGGCTGCAAGAAGAGCCGAATTTGTCCGCGCAGGAAATCGAGCAGCGTCTATTTGAGATTTTGCAGGCGGTGGATAAAAGCAAACGCGAGCAATACGGCGATGAAGTGATGAATTGGGGTGAAAAATTTGTCGCTCTGCAAGTGATTGACGAACAGTGGAAATCGCATTTGAGCACGATGGATATGCTGCGTCAGGCGATTTGGATGCGTTCGCGTGCGCAAAAAGATCCTAAGCAGGAGTACAAGCGCGAATCTTTTGAAATGTTTAGCGAATTGCTGGATGCGATTCAATTCCAGATTGTACGCCTGATGACGCAAATCGCTTTCCAACGTCCGCCGGAGGCACAGGAAATCAGCGCGGAAGAATTGGCAGCACGTGAAGATGCGGCGCAGCAGGCGCAGGCAGCGGATATGGAAAAGGCGCAATTCCAAGGTGGAGAGGGTGAATTGCCTGCCGATGCCATCGCCGGTGTCGGACGCAATGAGCCTTGCCCTTGTGGCAGCGGCGAACGCTTTAAAAACTGTCACGGCAAATTAGCCTGATGGCCAAGCAGGCGGTTGCGGCGGGCATTCTCATCAATCGCGCCCGGCAAGTGCTGATTGCCGAGCGTCCGCAGGGTAAGATTTATGCCGGCTACTGGGAATTTCCCGGCGGCAAAATCGAGGCAGGTGAGCGCGCGATTGCCGCCTTGCAACGCGAATTGCAGGAAGAATTGGGTATCGATACGCAGCAGGAAGACTGGCGTTTGTTTTACCAAGGCGACCGCGGCGAAGAAGTCGCCTTATCGTTTTTTATTGCTGAAAGCGAACGGGATTACGCTCCGCAAGGTTTGGAAAACCAACGTTGGCAATGGGTAGCGCTTGCCGAGCTGAGCCGTTATCGCTTTCCGGAGCCGAATACGCAGGTGCTGCGATTATTGCAGCAGGAATATCAAGAAAAGGAGCAAAAATGAGCCGCTTTTTATTTACTTCTGAATCGGTTTCAGAAGGACATCCCGATAAAATCGCCGACCAGATTTCCGATGCGATTTTAGATGCGATTTTAGCCAAAGACAAACATGCACGCGTTGCCTGCGAAACCTTAATCAAAACCGGCATGGTTGTAGTGGCCGGAGAAGTGAGCACTAGCGCATGGGTGGATTTGGAAGATATTGTGCGCAATACCATTGTCGAGATTGGCTATAACAGTTCGGATGTGGGTTTTGACGGGGCGACTTGCGCCGTCTTAAATGCGATTGGCAAGCAGTCTTCCGATATTGCGCAAGGCGTGGACAGAGAGGAAAAACGCAAGCAGGGTGCAGGCGACCAAGGTTTGATGTTCGGCTATGCCTGCAATGAGACCGAAACCCTGATGCCGGCGCCGATTACCTATGCGCACCGCTTAGTGGAGCGGCAGGCGCAATTGCGCAAGGATAAAGTCCTGCCGTGGCTGCGTCCCGACGCGAAAAGCCAGATCACTTTCCGTTATAAAAACGGCTTGATTACCGGCATTGATGCGGTGGTGCTTTCTACCCAGCATGATCCTGATATTAAGCAGAAAGATTTGCAGGAATCGGTGCGCGAACTGATTATTGAAAAAGTCTTGCCGGCGCAATGGCTGAGCAAAGATACCAAATATCATATCAATCCGACAGGGCAATTTATCATCGGCGGGCCGGTCGGCGACTGCGGTTTGACAGGACGCAAGATTATTGTCGATACCTACGGCGGCGCGGCGCATCATGGCGGCGGCGCTTTTTCGGGCAAAGATCCGAGCAAAGTGGACCGAAGCGCAGCTTATGCCGGTCGCTATGTGGCAAAAAATATTGTGGCGGCGGGCTTGGCGGAGCGTTGCGAAGTGCAGGTCTCTTATGCCATCGGCGTGGCAGAGCCGACTTCGATTATGGTCAATACCTTCGGTACAGGCAAGATTGCCGATGAAGAAATTGAAAAACGCGTACGCGCCGTGTTTGACCTCACGCCTTACGGTATCATCGAAATGTTGGATTTGGTGCGTCCGATTTACCGCCAAACCGCCAGTTATGGGCATTTCGGGCGTGAATTGCCTGATTTCACTTGGGAAAAAACCGATCGCGCAGAGGCTTTGCGTTCGGCATAAGGTGTTAGCGTATGGTCGCAGTAGCGAAGCTTAGCTTGTGGCGCTTTTTCAATTATCCAACTTTAGTAAAAATATCCCCCTGAATTTAGGGGATATTTTTTGATTTATAGGATGAGTGCCGCTATCCAGCCGGCAATGAAAAGCGGGATGTTGAAATGCAAAAAGGTCGGGATTACAGTATCGCGGATATGGTTGTGCTGTCCGTCGCCGTTTAAGCCGACCGTCGGTCCCAAAGTAGAATCTGAGGCGGGCGAACCGGCATCACCCAAGGCACCGGCGGTGCCGATAATGGCAATGGTAGCCAAAGCGGAAAAGCCCATTTCCATGCACAGCGGCACATAAATTGCCGCCAAAATCGGCAGAGTGGAGAAAGAGCTGCCGATACCCATGGTCACTAATAAGCCGACTAATAACATGGCGGCAGCGGCTAAGGCACGGTTATTGCCGAATAGCTCCATCGCTCCGTTCACTAGAGAATCGATTTGTCCTGTGGCATTCATGACTTCGGCAAAGCCTTTGGCGGCAATCATGATGAAGCCGATCATCGCCATCATACGGATGCCGCTGTCGAACACGCTGTCGGCATCTCGGCGCTTGACTACGCCTGCCAACATCAAGACGGCAAAACCTAACATGGCGCTCAGTAATAAGGCATTATCAACGAATAATTGAATGGCAAAAGCGACGATAATCGCGGCAATGGCAACGGCGCTGCGGTAGGTGCTGGGCGCGATGGCTGTGCTGTGCTGTTGTTGCTGTACTTCGCGGCTTTGATAGTGGCGCGCTTTGCGATAGCTGAAAAAGGCGGCAATTAGCAATCCTGCAAACATACCCAAAGCCGGAATCGCCATTGCCGTGACAACATTCAATCCCTGTGTATCTAAACCGAATTTGGCGGCATTGCCGAGCAGAATCTGCTTGAGGAAAATCTCGCCGAAGCCGTAAGGCAGGAACATATAAGTAGTAACCAAGCCGAAAGTCATCACGCAGGCAAGCAGGCGGCGGTCAATCTGCAACTGATTAAATACCATCATCAATGGCGGTACGAGCATGGGAATGAAGGCGATATGGATAGGGATAAGGTTTTGGCTCATGACCGACATCGCCAATAGACCTGCCATCAGCAGCCATTTCAGATTTAATGTCGAGCGGCTGCCGCGTTCCTGCTCCATTTTGCGAATGACAAGATGGGCTAATTGCTGCGGCAGACCCGAGTGCATGATTGCCATGGCAAAGGCGCCCAGCATGGCATAAGACAGGGCGATTTGCGCGCCGCCCGCCAAGCCGTTTTGAAAAAGCTCCATCACGCCTAATTGTGTATTGCCGGCGCCATCTGTCACCGTACTTAAAGGCAGCCCTGCATACAAACCGCCGATAAAGGCGGCAATAGCCAAGCTGAGCACGACATTGATGCGCAGCAATGCCAATATCATCATTAGCACGACGGCTAAAACGACTGCATTCATGAATTTCTCCTTAATGAAAAATCGCTCATTTTAGGTAAAAAAATACGGAAAAAAAAGCTGCCGTCAATTCGGATATGACTCATTCCTATACAAATAAAACGGATAAATCGAGAGCAATTTAAAAGAGGATGAAAACAGCTACTCGGTTTTTGGGCGCTTTTGATTTAAGGCTTTAATTTAAGGAAGGATTTCTGTATTATGCGCAAAAATTAATGTATTGGAGGAAAGGATGAATCCTGAAAAAATATTCGACGGCTCAATGGTTTTTTCTATTGTGCTGATTGTAGTAGTCTTTTGGATTGCCAAAAAAGCCATTCAAATTGTGCCGCAGGGTATGGAATATACATTGCTGCGTTTGGGGCGTTATCAGAAAACCTTAGAGCCCGGTTTTAATTTATTGATTCCTTTTTGGCAAAGCGTCGGGCATCGCGTGAATATGAAAGAGCGGATGTTGGATGTGCCGCGTCAGGAAGTCATTACCAAAGACAATGCCATGGTCTCGGTTGACGGCGTTGTGTTTTTCCAAGTGGTGAATGCGGCGAAGGCGGCATATGCGGTGGATGATTTGGAATATTCGATTATGAATTTGGCAATGACGAATCTACGTACCGTTATGGGATCTATGGCTTTGGACGATTTACTGGCGCAGCGCGATGAAATCAATCAGCGCTTATTACAAACTATTGATTTGGCGACTAACCCTTGGGGGGTAAAAGTCACACGGGTGGAAATTAAAGATATTACGCCGCCGGCGGATTTGGTTGCGGCAATGGCGCGGCAGAAAAAAGCCGAACAAATTAAACGTGCGCAGATTTTAGAAGCGGAAGGACAGCGTCAGTCTGAAATTTTGCGTGCCGAAGGGGAAAAGCAATCGCAGGTCTTAGAAGCGGAAGGACGCAAAGAAGCGGCATTTTTAGATGCGGAGGCGCGCGAGCGTTTGGCGATAGCGGAGGCACGCGCAACGGCGACCTTATCGCGTGCGATTTCCGAAGGCAATATTCATGCGACCAATTATTTCGTTGCACAAAAATATGTTGAGGCTTTGGCTAAATTTGCCGAAAGCAATCAGCAAAAAACCTTTTTCCTGCCAATGGAATCTAATGGCATTTTAGGGGCTTTGGGCGGTATGGCGGAAATGTTGCGCCAAAATGTGAGTGACAGCAGTTTCAGCGCCGTAAATCCTTCCCAATCGAATAAGCCTACAGAGGAATAGCCATGTATTACATCGAACCAATTTTTTGGAATTGGCTGATTTTGGCTTGCTTGTTTTTGGCAATTGAGGCTTTTACGGCATCCTTCTTCTTTATTTTCTGGGCAATGGCGGCATTAACGCTGACTTTGCTTACTTGGCTGATGCCCGAATTGGGCATTCAAAGCCAAGCTTTGGCTTTTGCGCTCTTATCGATTATCAGCATTACGGCATGGTGGTTTATCACTAAAGCTTGGCAGCCTAAAAATCATAATGACGAGGCGGCTAAATTAAATAATCGCAGCCGCAATTTGATTGGACGGCATTTGGTTTTGGAAATGCCGATTGTGCATGGTAGCGGACGGGTTAAGATTGATGACGGCATGTGGACGATTCGCGGTGAAGATATGCCGGCTGGAACGACAGTGTTGGTGGTGAATGTCGATAGTTTGGTCTTAGATGTGGTGAAAGTTGGCTAGGCTAACATTCGTCTTTTTATTCTGTTTGTTCAGCAAAGCGATTGCCGCGCCCTTGCAATTTAGCAATGAGCGCGGCTTATTATTTGCGACGGCGGAATTTAAAGGCGTGGAATACCGTATTTTTACTGCCAATCCTGCGCAAATGCGTCTGCTGTGGCGCGATGAAGCGGGAAAAAATTACAGCAAATTGCGCGCCGCAGCGGCTGCACTGAGTGCTAAGGGCGAAAATGTTTTAATGCTGATGAATGCCGGTATTTATACGCAGGACTATCAGCCTGCTGGACTGTGGATTGAAGAAGGCAAAACTTTGCGCGCTTTAAACCGCAGCAGCGGCAAAGGCAATTTTCATATTCAGCCGAACGGTGTACTGTGGTTTGGCGGACAATCCGCAGGCATAATGCCGATTGAGCAATGGCAGAAACAGCCGAAAAAAGCCGCTTATGCCTTTCAATCAGGACCGATGATGATTATCGACGGAACAATCAACTCGCGTTTTATTAAAGATTTGTCTTCTCCTTACAAACGCAATGCCGCCTGTATCAATGAAGCGGGAGAGCTGTATTTTATTATCAGCACTGCTGTGCGGCAGGATAGCGAATGGCCGAGTTTTTATCGCATGAGCGAGGCGATGCTGTCTTTCGGTTGTCGGCAAGCCCTGTATTTAGACGGCAGCATTTCGCATTATTATGCAATCAGACAGAGCAATTGGTTTCATTGGCGACCGTTTGTGGGTATGATTGCCATCGTTGAATAAGCTTAGGACTGATGATGCACAAACAATCTTCTTATTATGCCGCCTTAGATTTAGGCTCGAACAGTTTTCATCTTATTGTGGTGCAAGTGACCGCCAGCGGCATTCAAGAAGTAGACAAAATCAAGCATATGGTGCGATTGGGGGAAGGTTTGGGCAAAGACAATATGCTTGATGACGCTTCCATCAAACGCGCTTTGACCGCCTTAGGGGAAATGCGTCAGCGTATTGAACATATTCCGCGTGATCAAGTGCGTGCGGTGGGAACCAATACCATGCGCGTGGCAAAAAACGGCGAAGAATTTCTGCGTAAAGCAGAAAAAGCTCTTGGCGCGGATATTGAAATCATCAGCGGCAATGAAGAAGCGCGATTGATTTATCTTGGCATCAGCGAGCATAACTTCTTTAAAGACGTCACCTTGGTCATTGATGTAGGCGGCGGTTCGACGGAAGTTATTATCGGTGAAGGCGAAACGCCGAAAGTCTTGCGTTCGATGAAAATCGGCTGTGCCAATATGGCAAATAAATTTTTCCCGCGCGGCAAAATTACCAAAACAGGGATTAAAAAAGCCTTGTCGCATGTCGCTGTGACAATTGAACCGCATGTAAAAGAATTAAGTATGCATGAATATCAGCGCGCAGTCATGAGCTCAGGCACGGCTAAAAGCACGGAAAAAGTTCTGCAAAAATTGGGTATCAGCAATCAGGGAATTACGCGGCAAGGTTTGCATCGCTTACTGGAAGTGCTACTGGAAATCGGGCATGCGGATAAATTGGCGGAACGTTTGGAAATCGATCCTGCGCGTGCTTTCGGTTTTACCGGCGGCGTGTGTATTTTGGCAGGGCTCTGCGACATCTTGCACATTGAATCGGCTTTTGTCAGCCAAGCGGCTCTGCGCGAAGGCGTCTTGCTAGACTTAATGGGACGTGATGAAGACGACAGTCATGATGAACGGGAGCTTACCGTTGCCGCCATGCAGCATCGTTTTACGGTTGATACGCTACAAGCGGAACGTGTGGCAAAAATGGCACAGCATATTAATGCCGCCATGGCGCAAGAAGCTCCGCTGCGATTTGCACCGCTATTAGGCTTTGCCGCCCAATTGCACGAAATCGGCTTGGCGGTTGCTCGCGGCAAACAGCATCAACACGGCGCTTATCTCATGGAGCATGCGGATATGCCGGGCTTTTCTCAAGTCATGCAAAAAATGATGGCGATTCTGCTACGCGGACAGCGTAAGAAATTGCCTGCTAAATTAATTCGCGAACTAAATCCCGCTTATCAAGAATTTATTTGGCAATATTTATTGGCATTGCGCTTAGCCGTGCTGCTATACCGCTCGCGTGTGCCTTTGGCAGAATCGGATTGGCCAACAGTTAAATTGAAAGATAAAACATTGAGTTTGAGTTTTTCAGAGCAATATTTGCAAAAACATCCTTTAAGTGTGGCGGATTTGCAAGAAGAATTAAAATATTGGGATGATGCGCCTTTTTCTTTGCAGGTTAATTTTCCGGAAATAAAAAAATGAATTTTAAACCCAAGGGCATTAAATGCTAATTTAGTAAAAAATAAAGGCAGAGTAATCTGCCTTTATTTTGTCTGTAAATATAGAAATATTTGCAGAGTACTAAGAATTAGCTTATCTATTATTCTAAAATAACACGTGCATTTACTGCTTGCGGCGGACGGCTGTTATTGCCCATAATCGCTTCAATAGCTTTTACTTGCGCTTCGCTAGCACTGACAGTGTTTTTCAACAATAACCAGTTAACGCCTTCGCTGCAAGGAGGTGTTGTTAAGGATCCGTTGAAACGGTAGTAATCTAAAGCTTCAGGCAACATTTCAGCAGGATTGATTTGCGCTTTTAAAGCAATCGGTTCGCCGGCTTCTTTAGGCATAGCTGCCCAAACGGGAGAGAGTTGTGCATTTTCCGCGCCGACTTCATATAGCAAACCTAATACGGCAAGATTGTTATTGCTGTCTGCATGTACGAAATGCACTTCTAATGGGAAAGATTTGCCTTGAATGCGGTTTTCGCTTGGCGTATGGAAATGGAATTGTTTAAGCGTGAAAATATTTCCATTTAGCGAGAGTTTATTGGCATCATCTTTGAAATTTACTTGAATGGTATGGCCATTATTCACGATTTCTGCTTTTGCCGCCTTGTAATCCAAATTTAAAGCCGGCAGTTCGCCGCTGATAGTATCGACCACATCGATGGGTGATTGGTTTTTACCGCTTGAACATAGGGCATAATTTGGAGAAAGTTCGCCCCATTTTTCGGGAGATTGTCCTGTATAGCCCCAATGGGTGCCTTCATCAGCAGCAAAACTAGGACCGGTCACTAATAGGCTTTGTAAAAGCGCTAAGGATAGTTTTTTCATTGTTTTCCTTCCTGAATGAATTAGTAAATCGCTCCATGAGCGTGGTTACTTTATAATAAATAAGGATAAAGTAAAGTTCTTTCACCCTTCTTTTAATTTACAAGTTTCAATATGAAAATTTGTTACTGCTTTAGTCTTTGTTAATACAGCTGATTATGATGAGAGAGTTTGAAGTTAAAATTTGACAATAAATTAAATTACTTATGAAAATATTCCCTAGGTTGAGAAGTATAGTCAATTCATGTCAAATACGAACATTATATTTTTAGCCTTAGTTTAGGCGTTCATGCCTGAAGGCATACGCCATGACAAATTGTATTGGGTATAAATTCCTAATCTACTAATTTATAAAGAAGTAGGTCGGATTCTTGAATCCGACAAATTGATATTTTAAGTAATGTCGGATACAAGTATCCGACCTACCCGATTGAAAAATAATTAATTTTGACATGGATCAACTATAAAAAGCAATACGGGTAAGGAATTGCAAATAGTATGGCAAGTGGTGCCAATACCGTAGCGCTTTTTGCAGATAGATGAAACCTGTGCTTTGAGTCGTTTAATTAGCAGGAAGATTGTCGTCTTATTTTTGATATGCTACGGATAGCAAAAATAGCGTATATCAGGCGTCGGATAAATTGGCGCCCGAGGCCAGAGTCGAACTGGCACTCTTTCCCTTAGGAGGGGACTGCTTTATCCATTAAGCTACAAGGGCATTGAAAGAAAAAGAGTTCGCCGATAAGCCGGGTTCTGTCGTGGACAATCATTCCTCTGCGACGCTGATTACTCACCGCCTGTAGCGATCTACCCGAAACCGCGACGGGCAGCCGCAAAGGTTTCCTATTTGATCTTGCTCCGAATGGGGTTTGCCCTGCCACTTTTGTTGCCAAAAGCGCGGTGCGCTCTTACCGCACCATTTCACCCTTACCTCAAAGAGGCGGTATATTTTCTGTGGCACTTTCCGTCAGTTCGCACTGCCTGGGCGTTACCCAGCATTCTGCCCTATGGAGCCCGGACTTTCCTCCGGCTGATGCCGGCGATTGTCTAGCGAACTCGGCTCGGATTATAGGGGAATTTTTTTATTTTGTCTGCTGTTAATTGACTAGCATTTTGCTATGATTGAGATATTTCATACAGATAAAGGATTGGCGATGGGCATTGCTTTGGCGGTATTGACGGCATTCTTATTATGGGCGGTGTGGGTGTTCAACCGCTTAGTCAAAAAGCGCAATGAGATTGCCAATGCCCGCGCCCAAATTGAGGTGCAATTAAGCAGACGCTATGAATTAATCCCTAATCTGCTTAAAGTGGCGCAGCGTTATATGCAGCATGAGCAAGTGGTGCTGGAAGCGGTCAGCCAAGCGCGTGCGATAGCCCTTCGAGAACCTTTGGCGGCAGTGCAGGGGCAGCAAATGGCGGCGGCGTTGGGGCATTTTTTCCTACGCGCCGAGGCCTATCCCGCGCTTAAAGCCGACGAACAGATGCTGCGTTTGCAAGAGGAATTGCGCAGCACGGAGAATCGCGTGGCATTTGCGCGCCAGTATTTTAATGATGCCGTGAATGATTATAATGATGCTTTGCAAGTCTTCCCCGATTGCTTACTGGCGCGTTGTTTTGCTTTTCAATCGCAGGAGCAATTGCTCTTGCCCCCTGTGCCAATCAAGGAATTGGTTTCTTAGATGATGTCTTCAAGGAGATAGTTATGACGTGGTTTGTCGTTTCCGTATTTTTTCTGGCGGTGTTAATCGGCGTGCCGGTATTCGTGGTTATGGTGTATAACCAATTGGTGCGTTCGCGCAATGCGGTAGCCAATCAGTTTTCCGATATTGATGTGGTGCTGAACAAGCGCTATGACCTTATCCGCAATTTGGTCGAGGTGGCAAAGAAATATTTGCAGCACGAGCAGGCGACTTTGGTGCAGGTAACGCAAGCGCGCAATACGGCAGCCAGTGCGCTGAAGCAGATTCAGCAAAGCAGCGGCGGCAATGCGGCAAATATAGGCGCGCTTTCGCTGGCGGATAATCAGTTAACTCATGCTTTAGGCAATTTGCAGGTGGCTTTCGAGGCTTATCCCGATTTGAAAGCGGATACGCAAATGCTGAATTTGCAGCGCGAACTCAGCAATATCGAAACCGAAGTGGCGCGCGAGCGCAATTTGTACAATTCCTACGTCACGGAATATAACAATTATCTGCAAGTCTTCCCAAATCATCTGATTGGCAAAGCCTTTTCTTTCCTACCCTCGCCGTGGCTGGAAGTCGCCGATGCGAAAGTGCGCGAAGCGGTCAAGGTCGATTTTAGCTAAAAGTCCGTTATGGCAGCGCGAAGTTCTTTATTCCGCTTACATCATCAAGCCGCCCAGCAGGCTAGTCGCCGTCTTTCGGCGGTCTTTTGGCTCGGCGTATTACTTAGCGGCGGCATTTATTTTGCGCTGGGCGCAGGCTTTATCGAATTATTCCGCTTTATCTTTTTACATGCGGAATTGCTTGAACAGGAATGGTATTTGCACCGCTACAGTCTTTACTGCGGCGGCATTATCGCCGTTTCCTGCATAGCGGTGGTCATCGGCGAATATTTTGCCGCACTCGCCCTGCTGCAAAGAAAAACCGCCGCAGAATTGGCAAAAGAAATGTATGCCAAGCCGATTGATGAAAACAAATACATTCCGCGCTTTGCGATGCTGGCAAATATCGTCGATGAAATGGCGGTTGCGGGCGGCATACGTCCGCCGCCAGTGTTTTATCTGCCGCATGACGAGAGCATCAATGCCTTTGTTTTGGGCGGCAAAGGGCAAAGCGTGGCATTAGTGGTCAGCAACGGTCTGCTGGACTATCTGGAGCGCGATGAACAGCAAGCGATTATCGCGCATGAATTCGGTCATATCAAAAATGAAGACGTCTTCATTTATGCCAAATTATCCGCCGTGCTCAAAGGCTATTATGCCATTAGCGAATGGCGGCACGGCGCGCCTATCGTATCGGTAGCACGCGAACATATTTTCAGCGGACTGCTGCGGCGCGAAGACGGCGGCGACACGCCGCTGGATGCGATTCGCCGCTTACTGGGAACCACAGGCTTAATCCTCGCCATGCTCGGCGAACGTATTCAGGCGGCATTTAGCCGCGAACGCGAATGGATGGCGGATGCACGGGCGGTACAATATACGCGCAACCCTGCCGCCTTAGTCATGGCATTTAAAAAAGCACTTGCTTTGCAATATTTGCAGATGCGTCCCTATGCCATGCCCAGCAATCAAGCTCATCAATTATTTATCAATTATTTCACGCAAATGCGCACTCATCCGCAGCTGGAAACGCGCATCGCCCGCTATGGCGGCAAGGTTAATTCGCAGGAAATTGAAGCGCTTGCCTTTGAGATTCGGAGTAAAAAGTTACACTGTGTAGCAGATAATGCCATAGAAATTAATCGACAAGCTTTTGTGCAAAATGCGGTATTTCCTATTTTAACGATACAGGCGGCACAACTGCATACTTTGCCGCAATCACTCGGCCGTTTAAAACTGCGCAAGCAGCTATTAGCATTTTTTGTGTATCACAGCGGCATAGACAGCTTAAGCTTGGCATATAGTAAACATATTCCCGAGGCAGAAAAAGCAGAATTAAGCCAAGCAGTTGCCGCAGTGAATCTGTTGCCGCCGATGCGGCACTTTGTGATATTTCAACAAATTGTAAAGCAATATCAGGCGCAAAGCAGTGCTGAGGAACATTTGGCATTATGGCAGCAAATCCAGCATATTATGCGTGATGACGGCAAATTGACGTTTTATGAAATCTGCTATGCCGCTCAAGTGCAATTTGTTCTGCGTAAACCTGCGCAACATCAGCATTATCGGGATAATGCGATGGCGATTTATGAGGTCTCGCGTGCGGTGGCGAGTTTGTATCACAGCCAAAAAACGCCTTGGCAATCGCAAATACCCGATGCGCAAGTCTTGCTTAGGGAGCAAAAGCAATGTTTTGCACAACTGATACAGCAAAGCTTCCCGCTAAAAATACCGGAGTTTTATGCTTTAGAGATGACATCGCAGGAGGATTTGCGCTGCTTATTGCAGGCTTTACGTGCGGTTAGCACATTAAGCACCACCTATCGGCAATCCTTATGGCAAACATTAGATGCCCACTGGCGACGGCAAGGAAATGTAAATTTGCAGGAAGTACATTTACGCCAATTGCTGCAAGTTTTGCTCACATAAAAATGCCGGTTGAAATCGGCATTTTAGAATGCGTTTAAAATTCTATTTAAGATAAGTTCTGATTATTGCTTAATGAATAAATTAGTTGCTCGTAAAATTTCCGATCAAGAAAATGCTTTAGTGATAAATGTGTCGCCTGCGGCAAACGTTGTTGCGCACGCGGTGTGAGGTCTTGATGGGTAATAACAAGTTTGGCATTTTCAGGCAAATCATTGATAGCGAGGTTTTTTACTTGATAAGGCAAGTCCGCTTCTTGGATTTTTTTACGCAGCATACTTGCACCGGTCGCACTGCTGCCCATGCCTGCATCACAAGCGACATAAATAATATCTTGGCTATTTAAGGTTATTTTTTGATTGGCGAGCGTGAGCTCTTGTGGGTTGTTCGTTTTAGCTGCAGAGGTTTTGCGGATGAAAAATATAGCAATTATTGCGAAAATAATTAATGCGATGACTATTAAAAAAATAGAATTATTTTGCGACATGAGAGTCTCCGTATAATTGCGTGTATGAAGTATTGCTTAAATACATATTTAGTCCTTAAATGGATTAAGTTGATGTAAAGATTATATGCTGTATTGCCCGTCAAATGTAAGCATCTAGCGTAATTGCTCAATAAGGGATTGATAGTCTGATGATTGTTTGAGTAATTCTGTTGCCGCTTGACGTAGTGCATTGACATCTTTTCCCGGTAAAGCAAAACTGGTGGGTATATTTAATACTTGATGGCGTAATGTTTCATCGGCAAGATCTTTTAATGACAATTCGATGAAATGCAGGGAGATTTTTCGCCCTTGTTGGTCGCGGTGTTCGGCTTGATTCCATTCATCGACCATTAGACGCATTTGCCGAATGGCATCGGCGGAGGCTTGGTCAATCGGGATATTGATAATCGCATTGAGCGAGTCTTGAAAACCCGGTACGGCAGGGGATTGATCGATATCGCTGTCGATTTGATTTTGCGCATTAACATTAATCAGCACAATGCGATTGGCGCGCCCCTTAGTCAGCTGCATATAAAGATTTTTTTCATTACCGCCGCTGAGATTGACGATGGTCTGCATGGAGCGCAAGCCTAAATTGCCCGTCAAACCGCCGTCTAAAAGATGGAGATAAGGGCGCTTTTGGCTGTCCTGATAAGATTGGAACTGGGTGAGCATATCATTGCGAATTTTGGCTTGTTCCGAATGTTCTTCCGTATTTTTTGCCAGTAACTCGCTGTATTGCTGCAGATTGCCGCATTGTCCGCCGTGATTGTTCAGTGTAATCGGACTAAATACCAGCGGTACGGCGCTAGAGGCGGCAACGGCGCGCGCAATCGGTAAGGCGGATAAATCCACGCACAGCCAGTCGAAAAATTCTTGGGTAAAGTCTATTTGAATGCCTTGAGTCATATCGGTGGCGGAAATAACGGCGAAAGGCCCGCGCCGCCGGGCTAAATCGGCAAAAGTCGCCTCACCGAACAGACTGTTTTCAAATTCTTCTTGCAATAAATCGCCGCGTCCGAATTCGGGCGAGGTCAGGCGCGCCACATTGGCGAGAGAGAACACTTTTTCAATCAGCGTGTCTTGAAAATTATGGGCAAGAAAACGCTGTAAAAATTGCGGAATCGTATCTTTGCCATGCAGCGCGAAATACATCGCCAATACGGAACCGCCGGAAATGCCGTAAACTAAATCGATTTCTTCCAGCAGATTGCTTTGGCGACCGTTTAATGCAATATTTTGTTGTGCCAAGGCTTCTAATACCCCGTAGCCTAATGCTGCCGCCCGACTGCCGCCGCCGGAAAGCGTTAAGACGACAAATAAATCTTCCTGATTCTGCTGTCGGTCTAAAGCCTGTCTGAGACGATAGCCTTTTTGATGATCAATCTGCTCGATTGTCGGAATAGGTTGGTAAGAGAGCTTGGCGCAAGCGCTTAATAAGCCGGCAAGAGCAATTAAGAGGATGTTTTTGGTGCTTGGCATCGGTATCTTTCACAGCATGAAAAAAGAAGTCATGATAGGGGAAGAGGGCGCTGAGCGCCAGCATTTGACAGGGAATAGGCAAAATAAAAGCCGCTTCTTAGCGGCTTTTAGGAAAATGGCGGAATGGACGGGGCTCGAACCCGCGACCCCCTGCGTGACAGGCAGGTATTCTAACCAACTGAACTACCACTCCGCAGTGGTGGATGCTACAGGACTCGAACCTATGACCCTCGCCTTGTAAGGGCGATGCTCTACCAACTGAGCTAAGCATCCGTTCTCTTATCGAGAAAGGCGCATTATAGTCATTTTTGCCCGGACTGCAAGAATCTGATGCAAAAATTTCTATGCAAAATAAAAACCGCTTATGAGCGGTTTTTAGAAATATGGCGGAATGGACGGGGCTCGAACCCGCGACCCCCTGCGTGACAGGCAGGTATTCTAACCAACTGAACTACCACTCCGCAGTGGTGGATGCTACAGGACTCGAACCTATGACCCTCGCCTTGTAAGGGCGATGCTCTACCAACTGAGCTAAGCATCCGTTCTCTTATCGAGAGAGGCGCATTATAGTGATTTCTGATGAAAGCGCAACTGCGGAGGAGAAAAAAACAGCATTAATTTTATAGTGAATTGTTTTTCATAGCATCGGTTTTTTGCTTTTCCCTGATGTCATCTTTTTATCGGTGCATTTGATGCCGATAATGGCAATTTAGCCGGTCGTTGGAAAAACATTCGCTAATTCGCATGGCTAACATTATAATGCGCGCCGTTTTTCTTTAATTTCGGATAAATTTTGTGAGTAATAACCAAGACGTTTCTAAGATTCGTAATATCGCCATTGTCGCGCACGTCGACCACGGCAAAACCACTTTAGTCGATCAATTAATCCGCCAGTCCGACACGCTTGCCGAGCGCGCGGAAGTGCATGAACGTATGATGGATTCGATGGATTTGGAGCGCGAGCGCGGCATTACCATTATGGCGAAGAATACCGCGATTCGCTGGAAAGACCATCAAATCAATATCGTGGATACGCCGGGACATGCGGATTTCGGCGGCGAAGTAGAGCGCGTTTTATCAATGGTGGATTGCGTTTTGCTTTTGGTCGATGCGATGGACGGTCCGATGCCGCAAACGCGTTTTGTAACGCAAAAAGCCTTTGATATGGGTTTAAATCCCATTGTTGTGATTAATAAAATCGACCGCCCCGGCGCACGTGCCGATTGGGTATTAGATGAAACTTTCGATTTGTTTGACCGCTTGGGCGCGACTGATGAGCAATTGGATTTCCCGATTGTCTATGCTTCGGGTTTGAATGGCTATGCCGGCGATAATGCCGATATCCGCGAAGGCGATATGACTTATCTTTTTGAAGCGATTGTCAATCATGTTAAAGCGCCGCAGGTTGACCGCGAAGCGCCTTTCCGTTTGCAGGTCTCTTCATTGGATTATTCCAGTTATACGGGCGTTATCGGCGTCGGCAAAATCGAGCGCGGTCGGGTGCGCAAAAATACGCCGGTAAAAATCATCGGTCGCGAAGGCGAGGTGCGCAGCGGGCGTATTTTGCAAATCTTCAAATTCTTAGGGCTTGAAAAAGTAGAAGTGGAAGAAGCCGCCGCCGGCGATATTATTTCTTTTACAGGTATCGATCCTTTGTATATTTCCGATACGCTCTGCGATCCCAACCATGTGGAAGCCTTGCCCAGTTTAGATGTCGATGAACCGACCATGAGCATGACTTTCCAAGTCAATACCTCACCTTTTGCCGGGCGTGAAGGCAAATTCGTTACCTCGCGCCAAATTCAAGAACGTTTGGATCGCGAGCTGATTCATAACGTGGCTTTGCGTGTCGAGCAGATGGATGATCCCGATAAATTTAAAGTATCGGGGCGCGGCGAATTGCATTTGTCAGTCTTAATTGAAACCATGCGCCGTGAAGGTTATGAATTGGGCGTATCGCGTCCGGAAGTGATTTTCAAAGAAATCGACGGACAAAAGCAAGAGCCTTATGAATTTGTGGTGCTGGATGTTGACGAGCCGCATCAGGGCGCTGTCATGGAGCGTATGGGGCAGCGCAAAGGCGAGCTGCAAAACATGATTCCCGACGGCAAAGGACGAGTGCGCTTGGAATATATTATCCCGACGCGCGGACTGATTGGCTTTCAAACCGAATTTATGACCATGACTTCCGGCTCAGGCTTGAAATTCCAAACCTTCGACCATTACGGACCGATTAAAGAAGGATTGGGTAAAACACGGCATAACGGCGTATTGATTGCGATGGCAGCCGGTAAGGCATTGGCCTATGCTTTGTTTAATTTGCAAGACCGCGGACGTTTGTTTATCGGGCATGGCGATGAGGTGTACGAAGGTATGGTCATCGGTATTCACAGCCGCGACAATGATTTGGTGGTCAATCCGCTCAAAGCGAAGCAATTGACGAATATCCGCGCGGCAGGCAGCGATGAAAATCTGATTTTAACGCCGCCGATTCGCAATACTTTAGAGCAGGCTTTAGAGTTTATTGACGAAGACGAATTAGTCGAAGTGACGCCGCAATCCATTCGTATTCGGAAAAAATTATTAACCGAAAACGAACGCAAACGAGCAGGTAAAAAATAATAGTCTTTCCAAGCGCCTTCGGGCGCTTTTCTATTGTTATAAACTTGGTTTAACCATGAAGTACTGCATTTAATAGACAAGAGAGAAGAAGTAAAATGTGTTGCACTTGCTTATCAATTCTTCCTCAATTTAATATGTTATGAAAGTAAAAGCTTTATCATCAGTAGTAGATTCATTTATTAATTTCTTTCAATGCCTGTTATGAATTTTTATGCACACTCTCTTGAAAAACAGTCTGAAAATCTTTGGCAAACTTTAGACAGTCATCTTCATCAAGTTGGTGAAATGGCCTCCCAATTTGCTTATCATTTTAACGCCCAAGACATTGCTTACTACACCGGTTTATTGCACGATTTGGGCAAATACAGTTTGGATTATCAACAGCGTTTGCATGGTGGTAGAAAGGTCAATCATTCTACCGCAGGTGCCAAAATTGCCCTAGAAAAATGGAACAATCCCATCGGAAAAATGATGGCGTTTTGCATTGCAGGGCATCATGCGGGTTTGGCAAATGGGGCAAAACAGGGCAATGGTCGTGGCACTTTAATCGATAGATTATCCGAACAATTTGGTAATCAAATTCCCAAACTGGAAAATACTTGGCAACAAGAAATCCATTTGCCCGACAGCATTAAATCGCCCAATCAATTTAAACCTTCAAAAAAACACCCGTATTTCTCATATTCATTTTTTACCCGCATGATTTATTCATGTTTGGTGGACGCTGATTTTTTGGATACCGAAAAATTTTATGCCATACATCAAAATAAACCCATTCAACGGGGTAATTATCCTGCGTTAAGCAAACTTCATACCCAATTTAATCAATATATTCAAGCATTCAGGCAGCCTGAAAAATTTTCCGAACTCTATCAATTACGCACGCAAATTTTAGATCATGCCATTTCACAAGCCACACAAGAAAAAGGCTTGTTTTCTTTAACCGTACCGACTGGCGGCGGTAAAACATTCACATCTATGGCGTTTGCATTGGAACACGCTAAAGTGCATGAATTACGGCGGGTCATTTATGTGATTCCGTTTACCAGCATCATTGAACAAAATGCCCGCGAATTTAAAAAAGCCTTTGGCGAATTGGGTGAACAGGCGGTGCTTGAACATCACAGCAATTTTGATGACAGTCAGCTTGAAAACAAAGGCGACAGCCAAGACAAATTACGCCGAGCTTCTGAAAATTGGGATATGCCGATTGTGGTCACGACGGCGGTGCAGTTTTTTGAAAGTCTGTTTGCTGACCGTTCATCACGCTGTCGTAAATTGCACAATATTTCAGGCAGTGTGATTATTTTGGACGAAGCACAGTTGTTACCGCTTAATTTGTTGCGTCCGATTATGATGGCGATTGAGGAATTGGCACAAAATTACCGTTGCAGTGTGGTGTTGTGTACCGCCACTCAGCCCGCCATTCAAGCCAAACAAGGCTTTTATAACGGCTTTGAAAATATCCGAGAACTTGCCCCCAATCCTGATGAATTGTTTGACAAATTACGCCGTACGACCGTGCGTCATATTGGCGTGCAGAGCGATGAGCAATTATTGCAAAGACTGGCTGAAAACGAACAACTGCTCATCATTGTCAATAACCGTCGTCATGCCCGCTCTTTGTATGACGATGCCAAAGATTTGGACGGTGTATTTCATCTGACCACGCTCATGTGTGCCAAACATCGCACGCTGATGTTGGAGAAAATTTGTGAACGGCTTAAACAAGGCAGTCCCTGTCGTGTGATTGCCACTTCGCTCATAGAAGCAGGGGTGGACGTGGACTTTCCTGCGGTCATGCGTGCCGAGACGGGACTGGACAGCGTGGTTCAGGCTGCGGGGCGTTGTAATCGTGAGGGCAAAAAACAGCCTGAAAACAGCGTGGTATCGGTATTTGCCACAGAGGAAAAATGGACAATGCCACCTGAACTCAAAGGATTGTCTGCAGTGATGCGTTCGGTGGTACGCAGTCATGGCGATGATTTGTTGTCGCCAGAGGCATTGGAGTGGTATTTTACGCAAGTGTATGAAATGAAAGGCGATGAATTGGATAAAAAAGGGATTTTAAGTGAAATTCACGCTTGTCAAACCGATTTTCCATTTCAAAATATTGCCGAAAAATTTCGCATGATTGAAAGTCATTTATACCCCGTCATCATACCGTTTAATCAAGAAGCCGAAGAACTGATAGACAATTTGCGTTATGCCGAACACATTGGCGGAATTTTGCGTAGGCTTCAGCCCTACACCGTGCAAATTCCAGAAAATGCTTTGGCGGAATTGTTTCAAGCAGGACGGATTGAAGCGATTAACGAGCCTAAATTTGGCAAGCAATTAAAACCCGTGATTTGGGTTGGATGTTGCACGATATTGATTTTGACCATAACAACACGTCCAAGTTTTTTCGGGCTCAGATGAACGAAGGTGTGATTGAGGTTCCGCCGTTTTTTGCTGAGGAGGTCAAAGCATGATTTTGGCAAAATTAGCAGGGTGTTATCATCGTTTGGCAAATGAAGTGGACAAGGTTTCAGGCAGCTCCAAAGTGCCTGCTTATGGGTTTAGCGAAGAAAAAATCGGTTATATTTTGGTGTTTAACAAAGCAGGCGAATTGATTGATTGTATGCCTAATTTAACTGTCGATAAAAACCCCCAGCCCAAACTGATGAGCGTGCCACGTCCTGAAAAACGCACTTCAGGTGTTAAACCGAATTTTTTGTGGGATAAAAGTGCGTATGTATTGGGTGTAGAGAGTAATAAAGACAAGGCGACTGCCAAAGAGATGCCTTTTGTGCCGTCTGAAAAAACCTTTGATGCCTTTCGTGAGGCACATTTAAATTGGTTAAAAGACAGCCAAGATGAAGGGCTGGTGGCATTGCGTGCTTTTTTGGCAAATTGGCAGCCTGAAAAATTTGCCGATTCGATTTTGACTCACGATGTACTGAACGCCAATTTGGTGTTTAAATTAGACGGCACAAACGGTTATATCCATGGGCGTGAAGAAGCCAAAGCCTTGTGGGCGGATTTATTGAATACCGAAGATGCCCTAGAAGGTTTGTGTTTGATAACAGGCGAAACCGCTCCGATTGCCAGATTGCACCCGGCCATTAAAGGTGTGTGGGGCGGACAAAGCTCGGGCGGGTCTATTATTTCTTTTAATAAAGAATCTTTTACATCATTTGGTAAAGAGCAAGGAGCCAATGCCCCTGTTTCTGAAAAATCGGCATTTGCCTACACCGCCGCCTTAAATTACTTACTGCGTAGCGACAAACATTCGCTCAGAATCGGCGATGCCAGCACCGTGTTTTGGGCGGAAGCCGAAAGTGTGGAACAAGCTCAAATGGCGGAGGATTTTTTTGCAGGGGCTTTGACACCGCCGGGTGATGAGCAAAAAACCGCCAAGATTTTTAATGTGTTAGAAAAAATCAGTCAAGGGCGCCCCTTGTTGGAAGTCGCACCAGAATTGTCTGAAAATACCCGTTTTTACATTTTGGGACTGGCTCCCAATGTTTCACGGATTTCCATTCGTTTTTGGCTGGATACCCATTTTGGGGCGTTGGCACAAAATTTGGCAAAATATTGGCAGGATTTACAAATTGAACCGCCTGCATAGAAAACACCGCCGTCCATTTGGCGATTATTGCTTCAAATGGCTGTTTTGGGCAAAAGTGAAAACATCTCGCCTATACTGGCAGGAGAAATGACACGGGCGGTTATCAACGGTTCGCCATATCCCAAGAGTTTGTTATCTCAACTGATTACCCGCATTCGTACTGACGGCTATGTCAATGGTTTGCGTGTGGCGATGATAAAAGCGGTGTTGGCACGTCAATCAAGAAAAGGTCTTATCACAGAAGGAGTTCCCATGAGTTTAAACAAAGAAAGCAACAATACGGCTTATTTAATGGGCAGATTGTTTGCGGTATTAGAACGCATTCAAAACCAAGCACTTGGCGATGTAAATGCCGGTATTGCCGACCGTTATTATGGCTCAGCGTCTGCCGTGCCGTTTTCGGTTTTTCCGCGTTTGTTAAGCGGTGCCAAACACCATTTATCCCGTTTGCGTAAAGACAAAGCAGGTATGGCAGTTAATTTGGATAAAGATTTGGGCGACATCATTGGCAAATTGCCCGAAACCTTTCCCCGTCATTTGAGTATTGATGAACAAGGGCGTTTTGCCATTGGTTATTATCATCAAAAACAGCAGTACTTTGCCAAAAAAGAACCCCAATCAGAACAGGAGTAACCTATGTCCATTCAAAATCGTTATGAATTTGTGTATTTTTTTGACGTAAACAACGGCAACCCCAATGGCGACCCGGATGCAGGCAATATGCCACGCCTTGATCCGGAATCCAGCAAAGGTTTGGTAACAGACGTTTGCTTAAAACGCAAGATCCGCAATTTCATTGAATTAAGCTGTGAAAACGAAGCAGGCTATGAAATTTATGTTAAAGAAAAAAGCGTGTTGAATTTGCAGAACAAACGGGCGTATGAAGCCTTGGGCGTTAAACCTGAAGCCAAAAAATTGCCCAAAGACGAAGCCAAAGCCCGTGAAATCACCGCTTGGATGTGCAAAAACTTCTTTGATGTTCGCACCTTTGGGGCGGTCATGACCACCGAAGTCAATAGCGGACAAGTGCGAGGGGCGGTACAGCTTGCCTTTGCCCAATCCATTGACCCCATCATTCCTTTGGAAATCTCCATTACCCGCATGGCAGTTACCAACGAAAAAGATTTGGAAAAAGAACGCACCATGGGTCGCAAATACATCGTGCCTTACGCCTTGTATCGCGTGCATGGTTTTGTGTCGGCAAAATTGGCAGAAAAAACAGGCTTCGGCGATGACGATCTGCAAAAATTATGGCAAGCCTTAACACTCATGTTTGAACACGACCATTCCGCCGCCCGTGGCGAGATGAATGCCCGCAAACTCATTGTATTTAAACACGATGATGCTTTGGGTAATCAGCCTGCCCATCAACTGTTTGAACGTGTCAGCGTGGAACGTGTCAATGGCGAAAGCGGCACGCCGGCTCAATCCTTTGCCGATTATCAAATTCACGTCAATAAGGAAAATCTGGAACGTGTTACGGTAGAAGAGCTGTTGTAATGCTCATGATTCCACTCTCCGCCCTGCAACATTACGCCTTTTGTCCGCGTCAATGTGCCTTGATTCACAATGAACAAGCATGGGCGGAGAATTTCTTGACCGCACAAGGCAAAGCCTTGCACGAACGTGTTGATTCAGGCGAACCCGAAACCCGCAAAGGCCTGCGCTTTGAACGCAGTGTGCACGTCTCGGCGGAGCATTTGGGTTTGTCGGGTATTTTGGATATGGTTGAACACGATACGCGTTCAGGCAGCCTGAAACCCGTGGAATACAAGCGCGGCAAACCCAAACCCGTATTGATGGACGAAATCCAACTCTGTGCCCAAGCCATATGTTTGGAAGAAATGACCGGTCAAACCATCAACGATGGCGCATTGTGGTACATGCAAACGCGCCACCGCTTGCCTGTGGTGTTTTCAGGCAGCCTGCGTGAGCAAACCTTGGCAATCATTGCCCAAGTTCGCGCATTACTGGAAAGCGGCACCACACCACCGCCTGAATATGGCAAGCATTGCAAAGCCTGTTCTTTGCTGGAGATGTGTCAGCCGAAGTTGTTGGAGAAGGATAGGTCGGTGGGCTATGTGAAGGGGTTGTTTGGGGAGTTGTAAGTTTATTTTGAGAATTTTTATGAATACAAAAAAATATACTGCATTAACAATCGATACAAGCATATTTGACCAAAATGCTCTTAAGCTTAAAAAAGGTGCGTTGGCTACGCTTAAACAATTCAAAGACCTACCAATCAATTTTATATTAAGTGATATTGTGGAAAGAGAGGTGATTAAGCATTTAAATAAAAAAGAAATGGAGGTTATTGAAAAAATTAAATCAGCAACCAAAGATGATGATTTATCTAATTATTTGGGTTGTGATGATAGATTTTTGTTACATAAAAATAAGCTATTAAATATTCATAATCAAGATAATATGTTTACGAATAATTTATGGAGAGATTTTATTAATGATTGTGATATTAATATCATTGAATCAGAAGGTAATGTTAGCATTGATGAATTAATAAATTTATATTTTTCTTGTAAAGCACCATTTTCAGAATCTGGTAAGAAGAAAAATGAATTTCCTGATACAATAGCTTTGTTGGCATTTAAAAAAGGGCTGTTGATAATAATCAAATGATTCTGGCTGTTAGCGATGATAAGGATTGGAAAAAATTTGCAGAAAACGAAGATTGGATTGATGTGGTAGATGATTTAGGAACTGCGATAGAAACTTTACGTTCAATTTGTGATAATTCATTGCAAGATTTAGTGATTGATATTCAAAATAATTTATTCAAGGAACCTTATAGTTTATTTTTGGAAAATATTAAAGAAGAGATAGAATCAAAATTATATATATCTGAAATTTACGCAGAATCTCCATTTCAATATGAAATTGATGATGAAATGATTCAAGTAAATGAAATAATAGAGATTTCGAATATACGACTAATAGATTCAGATTCAGAATCAATTACAATAATGATTGATTGTAAAGTGGATTATTATGCTGAAGCTAGTTTTTGTTTTTTTGTAAAAGATTCTATTGATAAAGATGATGTTAATTTAGGCTCTAGCCATAAAAGCATTGAAGATTCATTTAGTACAGAAATTGTTATAACACTAACAGGTAATATTATAAATGGTTTGGAATCAATGGATATAAATGAAATAGAAATTACTCATACTGATGTTACTATAGATATGGGTTACGTTCACCCATTTGAGGATTATGATGAAGGTAATTATTAAGTGAAAAAACTCCAAAACACCCTCTACATCACCACCCAAGGTAGTTACCTGCACAAAGAACGGGAAACCCTTGTCGTGGAGCAAGACCGCAAAAAAGTCGCCCAACTGCCGATTCATTCCATCGGGCATATTTTTTGTTTTGGGAATGTGCTGGTGTCGCCGTTTTTATTAGAATTTTGCGGCGAATATGGGGTGAATTTGGCATTTTTCACTGAAAATGGACGATTTTTGGGGCGGTTTGTCGGTCGTCAAAGCGGCAATGTGTTGTTGCGGCGCGCGCAATATCGTCAATCAGAAAACAATCCGATACCGATTTCCCGCAACATCATCGCTGCTAAAATCCAAGCCAGCAAACGCGTTTTACAACGTCAAATCCGCAATCACGGCGAAAATGAAGCGGTTCAGGTTGCTATTGCCGCGCTCAATGCCAGTTTGCAGCAACTGAAACGCGCGGACAGTTTGGATAACATTCGCGGTATTGAAGGCGATGCGGCGGCGCGTTATTTTGGCGTATTTGGGCATTTGTTGGCGGAAAAAAGCGATTTGACGTTTGACGGGCGCAACCGCCGACCGCCACGCGATGGTGTAAATGCATTATTGTCTTTTTTATACAGCATCTTGGGAAAAGACATCAGTGGCGCATTACAAGGCGTAGGACTTGACCCGCAAGTCGGTTTTTTGCACGCTGACCGTTCGGGGCGCGACAGTTTGGCGCAGGATATTTTGGAAGAATTCCGTGCGTGGTGGGTGGATAGAATGGTGTTGTCGCTGATAAATCGCGGGCAAATCAAAGCGCAAGATTTCACGCAAGAAGCCAGTGGGGCGGTCAATATCAAAGCCGATGCGCGCAAACTCATTTTCCAAACATTGCAAAGCAAAAAACAAGAAAAAATCGTCCACCCGTTTTTGCAGGAAGAAGTGGCAATCGGTTTGCTGCCGCATATTCAAGCGATGTTGCTGACAAGGCATTTGCGTGGCGATTTGGCGGAATATCCACCGTTTTCGATGCGGTAATTTTCAGGCAGCCTGAAAAGGAGAAACAATCATGATGATGTTGATTACATACGATATTTCGCTTGACGATGCTGACGGACAAAAACGCTTACGCCAAATTGCCAAACATTGTCTGGATTATGGCGTGCGTGTGCAATATTCTGTGTTTGAATGTGACATCGCGCCAGACCAGTGGGTTGTGCTGAAAAACAAATTATTGGCAACCTACAATCCCAACGTAGACAGCCTGCGCTTCTACCATTTGGGCAGCAAATGGCACAACAAAGTTGAACATCACGGCGCAAAACCTGCGGTGGATGTCTTTCAAGATGTGTTGATTTTGTGATATCAATCAACCTTAATAACCATCGCTAAAAGGGAGTTCACATTAAAAACCCCTTAGCTTAGCGATAAAATAATCTCATGAATTATCTCACAATATCAATTTTGCTTAAGTCCGTTTATAATGATAGCCTTTTTAAGGCTTAGTTTAGCGATACCGCTGATATTAAGCCTTAGAAATCCTGCCTTTACAAAGAGGCAGTCGCACCCCGCAGGGGTGCGTGTGTTGAAACACCAATGCCGCCGCCACCGTGGCGGAAGGCGCGAGTCGCACCCCGCAGGGGTGCGTGTGTTGAAACCTCCAAAATGCCGAAAAAGCCGCTACCGGTATCGTCGCACCCCGCAGGGGTGCGTGTGTTGAAACCCCATAACGGGACTAGATGAGGCAATTAAGCCTGGTCGCACCCCGCAGGGGTGCGTGTGTTGAAACTAAGTAAGCTGCGAACGACCGCGGCAATCCGCAGGTCGCACCCCGCAGGGGTGCGTGTGTTGAAACTCAGCAACCCAAATGTTGTCTCCGCAGTGGTGGCGTCGCACCCCGCAGGGGTGCGTGTGTTGAAACATGGTAATACCAATGGCGGCGGATCTAATCTCTAGTCGCACCCCGCAGGGGTGCGTGTGTTGAAACCCTCAAGATGCTAAAAAGATTAGAGCTTTATTACTGTCGCACCCCGCAGGGGTGCGTGTGTTGAAACGTTGGCTATTGCTTGGGTGTGAGCGGGCGCTTTGGTCGCACCCCGCAGGGGTGCGTGTGTTGAAACAAAACCTTACCAAAGCGGCTTCCGCACCCGTTAGGTCGCACCCCGCAGGGGTGCGTGTGTTGAAACATTTTGCACGTTGGTTATCGGCAGAGTTTGCCGTGTCGCACCCCGCAGGGGTGCGTGTGTTGAAACGGTCGATATGCCAGAGTTCGGCAAAATCTATGAAGTCGCACCCCGCAGGGGTGCGTGTGTTGAAACGCTAGTGCTTACTGATGATGGGCAAGGTAATCTGGTCGCACCCCGCAGGGGTGCGTGTGTTGAAACACGATTAAAAAAGAAGCATTCGGCACGAGCGGCAAGTCGCACCCCGCAGGGGTGCGTGTGTTGAAACGGTATACTCGGACTGCGGTACGACCTGCACCCAGGTCGCACCCCGCAGGGGTGCGTGTGTTGAAACGTGCCGAAAGATTTGCGTTAAATGGCAATCCTGGTCGCACCCCGCAGGGGTGCGTGTGTTGAAACTTTAAACTTGTTATAAAACTTAAATGCCCACAAGCGTCGCACCCCGCAGGGGTGCGTGTGTTGAAACAGCGACGTTAGCACGAGCCATCATGAGCCCTGCGTCGCACCCCGCAGGGGTGCGTGTGTTGAAACATTCAAACTACGATTATCGAGCCACAACTCATGCGTCGCACCCCACAGAGGTGCGTGTGTTGAAACGGCTACGGCTTTTGCAATCTCTATCATTAGGTTATGTCGCACCCCACAGGGGTACGTGTGTTGAAATCTCAATGGGGAGATGGGTACCGGCAAAACCATAAGTCATCCTCATAGAGGTCTGTGTTACAATTAAATATCTATAAAATTAGTAATTCAAAACATTCAATCTTATTGAGTTTATGTTTATGATAAGGTGTTTTTAAGTTATTAATTCGATATTCATGATATTAAAAGTTTATCGATGTTTATAGATTTTTATTTTGATATTGTTTTTTTGTATAAATGATATGTGAAAAAATATGATAGAAGATTTTTGGCAAGGTATGTTATTTGCAGGAAATATTATTTTTCCTTTGATTGCTTTGATTTGGATAGGTCGCTGGTTGCGAATGAGCGGTCAAATTCGTGAACAGTTTTTGCAAGATGTTAATGCTTTATTGTATCGTTACGGAATTCCCGGCTTATTATTTTTCAGTATTTTGAAAAGCCAAGAAAGTCTGATGTCGCAATGGCGTTTAGTGGCGGCAGGTTATTTGGCTACTTATTTGCTGTATTTGGTCAGTAGTTTAATTGCTAATAAAATGATAACTTCTCCTGCGGATAGAGGTGTATTTGTGCAAGGGGTATTCCGTGGTAATTTAGCCATTTTAGGTTTGGCATTTGTTATTCAAGCGTATGGTGATTACGGGCGTGAAGTCGGAGGTATTTTAGCGGGTGCGATTGCTCTGGAGCTTAATGTATTAAGCGTGATTTGTCTGAACAAAGCCATGCAGCAGCAGGCGGGGTTTTCCGCTTGGCAAAGCATGATGCAGCTTTTGAAAAAGATGCTGCAAAATCCGTTAATTATTGCCATTTTATGCGGTTTTTTCTTAAAGATTTTGCATGTACCATTACCAAAAGCAGTGTTTTCTTTCGGCGATTTGTTTACCCGTTTGACTCTACCTTTATCTCTTATTAGCATTGGTGCGGCTTTTGATTTGCGCGGCATTTTCGGCGCCGGGCAAATGGCGGTTTGGGCAAGCGTGGGACGTTTGCTAGTATCGCCCTTATGTTTTTTATGCTGCGGCTTATTATTGGATTTGACAGGGCGTGATTTGGCGATTTTATGCCTGATGGGCGCTGTGCCGGCGGCAAATGCCGGCTATATTATGGCAAAGGCTTTGGGTGGCAATGCGATAGCAGCGGCGAATATTATTGCCATTACGACCGCTGCTTCTTTGCTTGTAGTAGCGCCTTTAATTGCTTTGTTTTATGCTTTAGATTGGGTGTAATTGATATGAATTCATTATTGGCTAAAAAATTAGGTCGTTATCATCGTCGTCTGCATAAATTTGCGTTTTATTTCTCTCATGCGGGTTTAGAATTGTTGCCGAATTTTCTGCTAGAAAAGGATTATAAAAACGTATTGGCAGATATGGAAAAGTTAACAGATGATAAGAGAGTACGTATTTTATCGCGTTGTGATTATTATCATCGCTTGAATTCAAGTTTTCATATAGACAATCCTGATGCTTATTGCGGCAATTTTTCTCGTCAAAAACCCTCTGCTTATTATTATGATTTAGCGCCTTTATTGCATTATTTTCCTGAGAAGAATGGGTTTCATTATGAGTTTGGCGATGTTATTCATGTGCCGAAAGTACCAAGTTTTGTGAAAAGTCGCCCTATTATGAATCAGGGAAATGAAAATTCTATTCTATTGAAGTTAGATAGTGTTCGGCATTTTTATGTTCTGCCCGATCATATCCCTTTTAAAAAGAAAAAGTCTATGTTGTTATGGCGCGGTGCGGCACATCAAACGCATCGCTTAGATTTTTTAGAGCGTTATCATCATTTGCCGCGTTTGGATGTGGCTTGCGTGCATGAAAAATCGCGTGATAAAGCTTATCATGGTTCTTATTTAACGATTCCTGAGCAATTAGAATATAAATATATTTTAAGTATTGAGGGTAATGATGTGGCGACTAATTTAAAATGGATTTTCTATTCCAATTCTCTTTGTTTTATGTGTAGGCCGCGTTATGAAACTTGGCTGATGGAAGGTGCTTTAGAACCTAATGTGCATTATGTGTTGTTGCGCGATGATTATGCCGATATAGAAGAAAAATTGGATTATTTCGAGAGTCATCCGGAGGCGGCTTTAGATATTATTCATAATGCGCAGATGTGGATGCAGCAATTTATGGATAAAGATAAGGAGCGTTTGTTGAGTCTTTTAGTGATGGAGAAATATTTTCGCCTTTCCGGGCAATTATGATAAATGTGATTATTCACAAACTTTCTAAAATAAGAGCTATTTGAATATTTCAGCCTCATGCTTTTGGCATGAGGCTGTGTTTTAGATAGCGGCGGCGATGGCGTCGCCGAGTGTTTGGGTGCCGGCAGTGCCGCCAAGATCGGGGGTTTTGCAGTCGCTTTTCAGCGTTTCTTCAATTGCTTTCATGATGCGGGCGGCGGCTTGTGCCGTGGCAGGGTTTTCTTCGGCAAAGCATTCCAGCATCAGCGCGCCCGACCATATCATAGCGATGGGGTTGGCGATGTTTTTGCCGTAGATGTCGGGTGCGGAACCGTGTACGGGTTCAAATAATGAGGGGAATCGGCGTTCGGGGTTGAGCACAAATTGCGCGACAAGGGCGTCAATGTGCTGTTTGTCCTGCAACGTCGGGGTAGTTGTGCGCGATGGCGGCGATGCGAAATTGTGTTTTCATCTTGTTTCTCCAAAAAAATACGCCATCAATCGATGGCGCGTGTATTTATATTAATACGAAATATGCCCACAGTCCGACAAGCAGTACGCAGAGTATGTTCAGCAGTAAGCCGACGCTGAGCATTTCTTTTTGCTCAATCAGGCCGCTGCCGAAGATGATGGCATTCGGCGGTGTGGCAACCGGCAGCATGAAGGCACAGGAAGCGCCGATGCCGATTACAAAGACGAGGACTTCTTTGGGCATGCCCATTTGTGCGGCAATGCCGGTGAAGACCGGCACGAGCAGGGCGGCGGAAGCGGTGTTGCTGGTAAATTCGGTGAGGAAAATAATAAAGGCGGATACGGCAAGTATGATGATAAGCGGATGTGTGCCGCCGAAGGTTTCCGCCATTTGCTTGCCTAAGGTCGCAGAGGCGCCGGTGTTTTGCAATAGGGCGCTGAGGCTGAGACCACCGCCGAAGAGCAGGAGTACGCCCCAGTCGGTGTTATTGGCGATGTCTTTCCAGCGGCAGGTGCCGAAGACGATGACGGCAATGGCGGCGGCAAGTGCGATGACGGTATCGGAATTGGCGATGCCGAAATGCGCTTTGATTTTGCTGCTCAATATCCATGCGCCGGCGGTGCAGATAAAGATGAGCATGGCAATGATGCGGTGCAGCGTCCAAGGGATGTTTTCTTCTTGAATCGAGATTTTTTCTTTGAGATTGGGTTTAAGCAGCGCATAGAGCGAAAATACCATCAGCGGCAGAATGAGGAGCATCATCGGTATGCCCATTTTCATCCAGCCGTAGAAATCCAGCCCTAGGGATTTGGCGGCAATCATATTCGGCGGCGAGCCGACTAATGTACCCAAGCCGCCGATACTGGCGCAGTAAGCGATGCCGAGCAGCACGAAAACAAAGGTTTTGCGTTCTTTGCCGCGGTCTAAATGCGCCATCATGCCGAGTGCCAAGGGCAGCATCATAGCGGCGGTGGCGGTGTTGCTGATCCACATCGATAAAAAGGCGGTTACGCCGAAGAGAAGCAGGACGGCGATAAGCATATTGCCGCGCGAGAGCGATAAAATCCAAATGGCGATTTTGCGGTCGAGTTTTTGAATGTGCAGTGCCGCCGCCAAAGCAAAGCCGCCGAAGAAGATATAAATCGTGGGATCGGCAAAACCGGCTAAGGCGGTTTTGATGTTGGTGTCAGGAAATTTGAGGGTGGCGGCAAGCACGGGCACCATGAGGGCGGTAATCGTGATATGTACGGCTTCGGTAAACCACATGATGGCGACAAAGAGCAGCACCGCCAGTCCTTTGCTGGCATTGAGTTCATAGCCTGCACCTGTAGGGCTTTTCAGCCACAAATAGAAAGCGTAGGCGACGACAGCGGCAATGCCTGTGATGACCAAGCCGCGGAAATTCGTTGCGAATTGCTGAGTAGTCAGCAGTTCCGAGTTTTGCACGTTCTCGGGCACAGGTTGCTGTGTTATCAAGTGAATCTCCTTTGTTTTTATGTGATAAAAAATGAAATTTTAACGAGCTTAGTCTAACAAAAAAGTCATTTTCAGGTAAAAGAATTTCATAAACATTGAGCTGCGCATAAATTTAGCAGTGTGATGAAGGCTGTTTACAACTGAAAGGAAGGACGATGAGCAAAACACTCCCTTTGCACGCCGATACTGTCGGCGGTTATAGTCGAAGAATTGAAAAAGTATTACGGCGTTGGCTAGCCTTGCCGTACTATCTGTACTGTCTGCGGCTCGCCGCCTTGTACTACTTTTCCACTTCTCCGACTATATTTGCGTAGCGAACCTTTAAAAGCGGCGCGCGCCGATTTTGCCGCCGGCAAGGTGAGCTGCGAGCAACTCACGCAAATCGAAGACCAAGAAATCGAAAAACTTGTGCAGGCGCAATTGGCGACCGGCATTCAGGTATTGACCGATGGCGAGTTCCGCCGCTCTTGGTGGCATATCGATTTTTTGGAAAATCTGAATGGCATTGAGGGCTTTATTCCCGAGCAGGCCTATGCTTTCAAAGATGCGGAGGTGCGCAAATATAGTTTCTTCAGATTAAAATGAGACAATAAAAATTTTCAAAATATTGAAAAATATTACAATATTTTCTTTAAGGCGTATCATTTTAATCTGAAGAGACTATACAATACAGCGCTGCTGTGGCAAAGTGTCTTGGAATGTCAATCATCCTTTCCTCGAGCATTTCAAATCCCTAGCCAAGATTGTAGGCGGATGCGGAATCGTGAAATTTACCATTCCCAGTCCGAATCAGTTGATGTATCCCTTTATTTGGGATACGGGTTTTTATGCCGATAAACAAAGCTATTACGAGGACGTACGCCAAGCCTATAAAGAAGCGATTCAGGCCTTTTATGATGCCGGCTGCCACTATTTGCAATTTGACGATGTGTATTGGGGAACGCTCTGCAATCATTACGACAAACCGGATTTTGCAGAAAATAAACGTTATGCGCTGAAAAATATTCAGGATATTTTAAGCGTTAAACCGGCGGATATGACGATTACCACTCATGTCTGCCGCGGCAATTACAAATCTTCTTATTTGCTTACAGGTGCTTATGATCCGGTGGCAGAAGATTTGTTCGGCAAAACCGCTTATGATGGCTATTTCTTGGAATATGATAATGAGCGCAGCAGCGGCTTTGAACCGCTGAAGCATTTCCAAAACAATCTGCATAAAGGGCGGGTGGTGCTGGGTTTGATTACCTCGAAATTCCCCGAATTGGAAGATAAGGCGGCGATTAAGACACGGATTGCGGAAGCGGCGAATTATGTGCCTTTGGAACAGCTGGCGTTGTCGCCGCAATGCGGCTTTGCCTCAACCGAGGAGGGCAATATCATGAGCGAAGCGGAACAATGGGCGAAAGTGCGCTTAGTGGAAGAAATTGCCAAGGAAGTCTGGGGCGAAGATTAATCGCCAAAGCAAAAAATACCGCGTTCGCGCGGTATTTTTTTATGATATTCAATTGATTAAAATCAAAATAAGACCAGTCGGTAGCATTGAAGCGGCTATGCGGCCGCTTCTACCGCCTGCGGCTGCAACACCTGCAAATCCTTAGCCGCGATGGCGACTAAAAAGCCGCGTTTGCCGCCGTTGATGTAAATGGTGTCTAAATCCAAAATACTGCTTTCCACATAAACGGGCAGCGCACTTTTGCAGGCAAAAGGGCTGGTGCCGCCGACTAAATAGCCGCTCCATTTATTGGCTTGGGCTGGGCTGGCAGGCTCGATATGGCGTGCGCCGATAACGCGCGCCAATTGGCGGGTGGAGATTTCTTTATCGCCGTGCATGAGCATAATCAGCCCTTGTTTTTTATCATCTTGCAAAATAATCGTTTTAATCACGCAATGTTCGTCAACATGTAATTCTTGTGCGCAGCGCGCCGTACCGCCGTGTTCTTCATAATCATAAAGATGCGCTTCATAAGCAATCTGATGCTCGCGCAGAAAACGGACGGCGGGGGTAATGGGATAGGATTTTTTACTCATGGCTGACAGATAATCGAAAAAAACGATTATAAGGGATTATGGGCTTGTCGCTAGGGTTTTCAAGGTTTATTCTGATGCACTGTATAAGGAGGGAAGAATGAAAATAGCAGCGTATCAAATGGCGGGCGGAAACGATTATGCGCGCAATCTGCGTATTTGCCGACACAGCGCGAGCCTTGCCGCCCAAGCCGACGCAAAACTATTGCTATTGCCGGAGGCGGCGATGTTTCTGCGCGCCCAAGAAAGCGAAGCGACGATGACGCAATCCCTAGACGGCGAATTTGTTTCGCTGTTGGCAGACTTATCGCGCGAATACGGGCTGACGATTGTCGCGGGTATGTTTGAACCGGCGCCGCAGGGGCGGGCTTTTAATACGGCGGTTGTCTTACAAGCCGGACGATTATTAGGGACTTATCGCAAATTGCATTTGTATGATGCTTTTGCGGTGCAGGAAAGCGAGCGGATTGCACAAGGCGAGGATTTGCCGCCTGTTTTTGACTGCGAAGACATCACATTCGGCGTGATGACCTGCTATGACCTACGCTTTCCCGAAACGGCGCGTGCTTTAGCCGAGCAGGGCGCGGATGTTATTTTGCTGCCGGCAGCGTGGTTTGCCGGTGCGGATAAGGAATATCACTGGCAATTGCTTTGCGCGGCGCGCGCTTTGGAAAACGGCGTTTATGTATTGGGTGCGGATATGTGCGGCGGCAACCGCATCGGGCATTCCTTATTTGTCGATGCGCTGGGCATGGTGCGTACGCAGCTTGGTCAGGAGGAAGGATTATTGTGCGCGGAAGTCGATAAAGTGCATTTAGCGGCGGCGCGCGAACGTTTGCCTATGCTGAAGCAGCGTCGTTTTGCGATTGCTTTAAACGGCGGTAGCGCGAATGGCGCAGGGCATTAAAGCAGAGAGCGGCGATAAAGGCGCTGCTTTGGCATAGCACAATACAAGCGCCGGTCGCCGCATCTAGATGATAGCTGATGATAACGCCGCAGACGGCGGCAAGCACGGAGCTGATACAGGCGCACAGCAGTAGGGGGGCGAAGCGTTTGCATAAGAGTTGTGCGGTCAAGGCGGGGGCGATGAGCATGGCGACAACCAAGACAACGCCTACCGCCTGCATGGCGGCAACGCAGGTAAGGGCAAGCAAAATCAAAAGGCTATGTTGCAGGCAGGGAATACACAGACCGCTGAGGCGGGCTTGATGTTCGTCAAACACATAGAGCAGGAAATCCCGCCATTTGAGCGCAAACACGCTGCAGACGACGGCGGCAATAGCCCAAACTTGGTAGCGGCTGACGCTTTCGATGCCGAGGATATTGCCGAAGAGGATGTGCATGAGATGCTGACCTTTGCTGCCAGCATGATAGAGCAATAAGCCGAGCGCAAACAGGCTGGTAAAGGCGATACCCAGCACGGCGTCCTGTTTGAGGCGGCTGTGTCTTTCAATGAAGCTGCTTGCCTGTGTGCAAGCGACGGCGGCGGCGAATGCGCCGATGGCAAGAGGAATGTTTAGCAGCGAAGCGAGAACGATGCCCGGCAATACGGCATGCGAGATGGCATCGCCGAGCAATGCCCAGCCTTTGAGTACTAAAAAACAAGACAGCAGGGCGCAGACCACGGCAATGACGATTGCCATGATGAGGGCTTGTTGCATAAAGGGGTATTGCAGGGGTTCGAGCAGAAAATTCATGGTTGTCTCTGATGGCGGCCTTGGGCGAGCAGTCCGTATTTCGGTGCGGCGAAGAAGGCGAAGGCAAAGAACAGGCTTTGCAATGCCACAATCAGCGCGCCGGTGGGCAGATTGACGAAATAGCTGAGATAACTGCCGCAGAAGCAGGTGCTGATGCCTAAAAAAGCGGCAATGATGAGTACGCGGCTGAGGCGGTCGCTTAAGAAATAGGCGGTCGCTCCCGGTGTAATCATGAGAGAGATGACTAAGATTGCGCCGACGGTTTGCAGGGAAGCGACAATGGCGGCGGATAGCAGGGCGAAGAAGAGGACTTTAAGCGTTTTTACGGCGAGCCCTGCGGTAATGGCTTGGGTTTCGTCAAAAAAAAGCAATTGGAAATCGCGCCATTTGCAGATAATAAATATCAGCGTAAACAGGGAAATGGCGCTGATTTGCCATAAATCCGCATCACTGATGGCGAGAATATTGCCGTATATAACGGCGGAGATATTGATAGCGGTGGGTTTGAGCGAAATCAGCAGCAAGCCGGCGGCAAAGAAGCTGCTGAAGACTAAGCCGATGACGGCATCTTGTTTGAATTTGGGAATACGCCCCAAGCCTAAAATCGCGGCGGCGGCTAAAAAGCCAGTAAAAAATGCGCCTAAACTGTAAGGTAGCCCCAAGGCATAAGCACCCGCTACTCCCGGCACGACGGCATGAGAAAGCGCGTCGCCGATTAATGACCAGCGTTTGAGCAGCAAAAATACCGACAGCAGAGCGCAAATGCCGCCCACGATGCTGGAAGCGAACATGGCATGGCGCATATAGCCGAAACTGAAAGGTTCGAGCAGCAATTCAAGCATGGGCGGCTTCTTTAGCGATGTCGCCGATGTGCAAATGATGCAAAATGCCGCCGAAGGTGCGTTCAAGATTTTCGCGGTTGTAGGTGTCGGCGATATTGCCTTGAGCAATAATGCTTTTATTGAGCATAATCACTTCATTGCAATAATCCGGCACGCTGCCTAGATTATGCGTGGAGATTAAAATCAGATAGCCCGCGCTGCGCAGTTCCTGCAAGAGCTGCATAATCGCCTGCTCGGTTTGAATGTCCACGCCGGTAAAGGGTTCGTCGAGCAAAATCAGACGGCTTTCTTGCGCCAAGGCGCGCGCCAAAAATACGCGCTTTTTCTGCCCACCGGATAATTCGCCGATTTGCCGATTGCCTAATGCGGCAATGCCTAAGCGTTGCATAGCGTCTTGGCAAATCTGTCTGTCTTGGGAAGATGGGCGGCGCAGCATGCCCATATGTCCGTAGCGCCCCTGCATAACCACATCGCTGACGACTATCGGAAAATGCCAGTCGATATTATCCGCCTGCGGCACATAGGCGACGCCATTGCATTTCACCGCTTGTTTAGACGGCATGCCACTGAGCAAAATTTGCCCCGTTTGCGGGCGGATAATGCCCATGATGCTGTTAAAAAGAGTGGATTTACCGCTGCCGTTCATGCCGATCAGCGCACAGACACTGCCGCCTGAGAGCTGAAAAGAAACCTCATGCAGCGCGGTATGCCCATTGGCATAGGTTACGCGGATATTATCCGCATATAGCGAAACAGGGAGCGAAGTCATGTATTGTCCTTATGATGATGGGCATATGATAACGAAAAAAGCCGCACAAAGGCGGCTTTCTCTTGCCCGCGACTTATTTTGCCTGTTCTTGGAAGGCTTTGATGATGGTTGAAGTGGTAACGTCCAATAAATCCAAATAGGTAGGGGTTACGCCATCCGGTTCGGATAGTGAATCCACATACAACACGCCGCCGTATGCCGCGCCGGTTTCTTTCGCCACCTGTTTGATAGGCTCGTCGGAAATGGTGCTTTCGCTGAAGACGACCGGAATGTTTTCCGCTTTCACGGTTTTAATCAAAGCCGCCACTTGCTGCGGACTGCCTTGCTGTTCGGCATTAATCGGCCATAAATAGGCTTCTTTAAAGCCGAAATCCGCCGTCCAATAAGAGAATGCGCCTTCGCTGCTGACTAACCAACGTTGTGCTTCGGGAATCTTGGCAATCGCTTCGCGGCTTTTGCTCTCGATTTCCTCGATTTTCGCTTTATAGGCTTGGGCATTGGCTTCGTAATGTGCTTTGTTTTCAGGGTCTGCCTTGATTAGAGCGGCAGCGATGTTGTCCACATAGATTTTGGCATTGCTGGCAGACATCCACGCATGTGGGTTAGGTTTGCCTTTGTATTCGCCGCTGCTGATGGCAATCGGCGTGATGCCTTCTGAAACATTGACGGATTCCGCACCTTTAATATTGCTGAAGAATTTTTCAAACCAGCGTTCCAAGCCCATGCCGTTCCACAAAATCAATTGCGCATCTTGAGCGGTGGCAAGGTCTTTCGGTGTGGGTTCGTAGTCATGAATTTCCGCGCCGGGTTTGGTGATGGATACGACTTGTGCGTGTTCGCCGGCAACATTTTGCGCCATATCCGCGATAATTGTGAAAGTGGTGGCGACTTTGAGTTTATCGGCGGCAAGGCTTGGAATTGCGCAAGCGGCAAGCAGGGCAGTAAGTAAAACTTTTGTTTGTGTTTTCAACATGATGAATACCTATTTAAGATTTAAAGGAGTTGTTATTCTATTTCAAATAGTAATGCTTGTCAATTGCATGATAGACAATTCATTTCATTGCTAATGATTTATTTTGAAATTTCTTGCTAACATTTTACAATTTACGTTATCAGCAGTGGTAAACGGAGAGTGAAGCATGATTAGTATATTTGAGATGTTTAAAATCGGTATCGGACCGTCCAGTTCGCATACCGTAGGGCCGATGAAGGCTGCCGGTTTGTTTTTGCAAGCATTAAAAGCGACGGATTGTTATGCGCAAACAGCGCGTTTTGCCGTGCATGTTTATGGTTCTTTATCTTTGACAGGGATTGGGCACGGTACGGACGGCGCTATTTTGGCAGGTTTGGCGGGAGAAGATCCGAAAACCGTAGATACCGACAAAATGCCGCAATTGATAGCGGATATTCGGGCGAATAAAGCAGTTGCGCAGCATGATCGCAGTCCGATTGCTTTGGATACGGAAAAAGATTTTGTTTTCCATAAAACGCGTTTGCCTTTGCATGAAAACGGAATGACTTTGCAGGCTTTTGATGCGCAAGATACATTGCTGTTGGAGAAAAATTACTATTCTATCGGCGGCGGTTTTGTTGTTGAAGAGGAAGATTTCAGTACCGCTTTAGGGCAAGAAGATTTGCCGGTGCCTTATCCTTATAAAAATGCGGCCGATTTGCTGGCGCATTGCGAAAAAGAGAATTTGCGTTTATCGACGGTGATGCTGCGCAATGAAAGCGCATTGCATCAAGAGGCGGTAGTGCGCGATTACTGTCAAGAAGTTTGGGGCGTAATGCGCGATTGCATTGCGCGCGGATTGGAACATGAAGGTGTTTTGCCCGGTAAACTGCGCATTCCGCGCCGTGCGGCGCAGTTGCATCGCCAATTGGAAGATGCCGGCGATAATTTAAGCAAAGATCCGATGTTTTTGATTGATTGGCTGAATATGGTGGCGATGGCGGTGAATGAAGAGAATGCCGCCGGCGGACGTGTGGTAACCGCGCCGACAAATGGGGCTTGCGGTATTGTGCCGGCGGTTTTGGCTTATTACGAACGCTTCGTGCATCCGCTTGATGAAGACAAAATCACCCGTTATTTACTGACTTGCAGCGCTATCGGCAGCCTTTACAAAATGAATGCTTCTATTTCGGGCGCGGAAGTGGGTTGCCAAGGAGAAGTAGGCGTGGCTTGTTCTATGGCGGCTGCCGGATTGACGGATTTGCAAGGCGGAACTGCCGAACAAGTCTGCGAGGCGGCAGAAATCGCTATGGAGCATCATTTGGGCTTAACCTGCGATCCGGTGGCAGGGCAGGTGCAAGTGCCTTGTATCGAGCGTAATGCGGTGTCAGCCGTTAAAGCGGTCAATGCCGCGCGGATGTCTCTGATGCGCAGAAGCAAGCCGGTCGTCTCTTTAGACGAAGTGATTAAGACCATGTATGAAACCGGCAAGGATATGAATGAAAAATATCGCGAAACCTCAACAGGCGGCTTGGCGATGAATGTGCCTTGCTAAGACAAAGTACGATTTATTTTAGCGGCTTTTCAATTAAATCTATGCCAATATACAATTGGCATAGATTTTTTGTATGTGGTTTAAAAATAATTGAATATGATTAAGCTATATTTATTTTCTGATTATTTGTTTATAAAGATATTTTTTTGAAAATTTATACCGCAGGCTTAAAAAGCTTCATAATGAGCAATGAGTCGGTCGATATGTTTGCGTAATGCGGTTTTTTCAGCTTTGCTCAGTTAATATAAGTGAAATGCTGATCGAGCGGAAATAGAAAATGGCTGCCGCGAATCCTTGCAACGACTAAATATTCTTTGAAGAGATAGGTAGAGTTTTTATCTTATTTTTTAAAAATCCACGGTTTTAAGTTGCTTCTTCCAATCTGTATTTGATAGCTGTTTTTCATTAAAGTGCCTACCGGATAGCAAATGCTGTATTTATCTATTTTTTTTCCTATATTTGGAATATTCCCAATCATTGATAGCTACAATTTTCCAAGGTTGATTGTCAGTGCGATTGAATAAAGCTAAGGCAGTATAATAAAAGCCTGAAAAGCCGAATATGACAATAGCGGCGAATAATAAAAAAACAGCCATATTTATCATGACAAACATAAATATGCTGCGCCGAATAATCGTTTGCTGTGCAAAGGAATTGCTAAAACGATATGGTGCATTGAGGCTTGAAAGTATCGTAATGTATTCGGGATTGTTAAAACCGCTACTAGCTGAGAATGTTTGTTTATAGCGCTTATAGTCGAAGAATTGAAAAAGTATTACAGCGTTGGCTCGCCTTGCCGTACTATCTGTACTGTCTACGGCTCGCCGCCTTGTACTACTTTTTCACTTCTCCGACTATAGCATCGTAAGTAAAAATAAACTGGCAATATTTGTTTCTTCTCGAGTCTCTGCATTGTCCGTAAGCAGAACGAATTTCGGCTGTTGCGGATTTTTCTGAAGAGGCTAAATGCTGTTTATAATATGCGGTATTATGGCAAGCACTGCGTAAACTGACATCATGAAAACTATGGCAAGGTTTTGGCGGTGGGGCGGTAAACATAGTGCCGATTTCCTGTGAGTCATTAAGCCAGATATGCCAATCTTCTTTTAACTGACCATTCATGCTGTTATTCATGCCAACAATTGAGATGACAAGTAGCAAACCAATGATTCCTACAATTCTTGGGGCAGTCATTGAAAATTTTTTTGCCTGCAATACGCGATTTGTTGCTAGAAAATAGCCTAAATGAATCATAGAGTGAATTTTGAGAAGTTTTTAGTGTTTTCTTTTTCAAAATAAAAAAGCTTCAGCATAAAATGATGTTATGCTGAAGCCTATATCAATAATAATTGATGTTATTTATCTTTAACCAGACTTTTTACGGCATGATAAATAGAGGCTTTGTTTCTTAATTGGGCATTATGCGATAAGCCTTTGAATAATTTTTTATGCTGCGCATCCACATTCATCGCAAAACCGCTGTCGATGGTAGTCAAGCTATCTAAATTAGAAGCTTGTAAATGCCAGTTTGTTTTCATCAACGATTGCGGATTAGGATTGCTTGCAAGCCATTTGAAGTTCGGATGGCTTACTTGCAGGGATTTGCATTGACGGTGGATGCAGAGATTGGCAAAATCTGAGCCTTTATGCGGTGTGGCAATGGTAACCGCATCTTCCACGAGAATATTTCTAAAGCCCGATTCGTATTCGCTTCCGCCTTGCACGGCGCTGCGAATCACCAAACCGCCCATAGAATGTCCCATTAAATCAACTTTTTGATTATATTTTGTGTAATGATCAAAAACATAATTAGAAAGTGTGCGTCCTAGTTCTTTCCAAGTATTATCACGACCTGTATTGCTGTATAGCTCTGCTAAATTAACATCGCAATTTTTGCTGGCTTTGTAATAAGTAACTGTTTTAACGTTGGTAAAGCCTTGCGTTTTTAGTTCTTTTAAGATAGGGCCCCATAATTGGCCGCAGTTGATGCTGGCAGAGTCATATGTCATAAATCCATGTACTAATAAGACGGGCGTATCTTTGCTTTGCGTAGCCGGTTGTGCTTGTGCCGCGATTGCCAAGCAAGGAATAAGGGCAAGCCATAGTTTTTTCATAAACATCTCCAGTTAAGTTAAGGAAGGGCAATAATGCCGGGTGCGATTTTATCATTACTAAAAGATTGAATTAAAGTTATTTTTGTTATTAAGCGCTGTTTTCTTATACATTAACTGAAATTGCTATGGATTTTCGCTGTGGTTTTCAGCTTGTATCAGCGTTTCGATATGTCTTCGGCATTGGCGGCGCTGCGATTCGGTCAACCCCCCGACAATTTCCAGATTTAAATCCAAAGGCACGGGCATACCGCCGTTTTTCGGCATGACTGCCAAGAGATAGGCATTGCCCTGATGTTCAAAAAGATAGGGTGAGAAATATTTGCCGTCAATGAGTAAGCGGTAGGGCTTTTTCTTAGGGTTTTTTCGCGGAATATTGACGATATAGCGCTTTTTCGTATGGTGAAAATCCTCCAATCCGACCAACAGCCAAGGCTGTCCTTGCCATGCGTATAAAGCGGCTAATCGGCGTCGCCTCCACGGCAGCCATAAAAATAGTGTGAATAAGGTCATACCAATCAAAACAAAACTGAGAGCATGGAAAAACAACCATGCCAGACTGCGGCTGCCAAGTTTTTCCATGGCAAAACTGTTGCTAAAGCGCGGCGGATTGCCGTCGTCGCTAAGCAATTGCAAGGGCGGCAAAGGCTTAGGTCGGCTGCCGAAAAAGACGGTTTTTTGTTTAATGAATCTGTCTTGATGATAAATAAAAATGCGGCAGGTACTGATGCTGCGACTTTGCCAGCAATAGCTTTCGGGGTGGACTTCTGCTTCCGGCACCGGTTGATAATGATGGCGTAGTCGCCAGTCTTGCCATAGCGTGCGCGTATTGTCGCGCTCTATATAGACAATAGCGCTGCCTAGAGCAAAAAGCATGGCGCAAATCAGGTAAGTGAAAAAAGGCGATAAATGTCCCATGCGTTTGATATAGGGGCGGGTGCTTTGGGCAAAGCCGGGAAAACTGCCGAGAATGAACATGATGTTTTTCTATAAATCTTCGTATGATAGATAGGATGTAGCGGCGCTATCATAACATTTTAAACTTGATAAATTATGCCGCTAAACGGCTTTTTTGCCGCCTAATCGCGTACAATAAGCGCAAAATCGATAAGGAGAGGAGACATGGAAGCCATTAAACGGGAATTGCTGACGCAATTTGCTCAAGGGCAGGTATTTTGCCGCATGCGCTATCAGGGGCAAAATTATATATTGCCGGTGGCAGTGGACAATAGCCTGCAATTAGAAGATTTATTGGAAATTGAGCGTCAAAAAACGGCGGTAATGGAGAATTTGCAGCGCTTTATGCAGGATAAACCCTACAACCATATGCTGCTTTGGGGCGCGAGAGGCACAGGGAAATCTTCTTTGATTCGTGCCGCTTTTCAGACTTTGGCGGGGCAGGGCTTAAAACTCTTGCAATTGGCTTGCGATGATTTGCAGGATTTGGCTTTTCTGCTGTGGGTATTGGCGCAGGCCCAAGACAAATTCCTGATTTATATTGATGATTTATCCTTTTCGGATAATGATGACAGTTACCGCGCCTTAAAAGCCGTGCTGGACGGCTCGATTGCCGGCATGGCAAAAAACGTAATGCTCTGCGTCACCTCTAATCGCCGCCATTTACTCAGCGAAAGTCATCATTCTGACGATGCCATTCATCCTGAAGAAGATGTGGAAGAGCAAATCTCTCTTGCCGAGCGCTTCGGTTTGCGTCTGTCTTTTCATCCGCTGTCGCAGCGCCAATATTTGGATATGGTGACGCATTGGGCTTTGCGTCACGGCTTGACTTATGATGACAGTTTGCAACAGCAGGCATTGCAATTTTCTTTGGCACGCGGCAGCCGCAGCGCCCGCGTTGCCGAACAATTCGTGCGCCAAATAGGGCAATAAAATGCACTTAGCCTTGTTTCAACCGCAAATACCGCCCAATACGGGCAATATTATCCGCCTTTGTGCTAATACCGGTGCGCAATTGCATATTATCCATCCCACCGCTTTCGGCTGGGACGACAAACGCCTGCGCCGCGCCGGACTGGATTATGCCGAATTTGCCAGCGTGCAGCATCATGACTCATGGCAGGACTTCGCCGCTTATGTCGCGCAACATTTGCCGCAGTCGCGCATTTGGGCATTGACCACGCGTGGCACACATAATGTCTTTGATGCGCGTTTTGCCGCCGAAGACGTGTTGCTTTTCGGCAGCGAAACCGCAGGCTTAAGTGAGGAAATTCATCAGGCATTGGCAAATGAGCAAAAACTGCGCCTGCCTATGCAGACGCATTCCCGCAGCTTGAATCTTTCCAATGCGGCGGCGGTGGTATTGTATGAAGCCTTACGGCAGACGGGATTGCCGTGAATATTAATGGCATTGCTTTATTCTAAATTCTCACATAAAATTGCGACAATCTTTTAATAAAGCATAATTTAATTTGTTGAAAATGATAGAATATTTATCAGTCAGTCAGTCAGTCAGTCAGTCAGTCAGTCAGTCAGTCAGTCAGTCAGT